>ERZ894240.69-NODE-69-length-126484-cov-104.916878_pt1 | contig 126484 bp, 86 predicted proteins | sample MGYA00380298_ERZ894240 | MGnify/ENA primary metagenome ERZ894240 (study PRJEB32331, sample SAMN06328419) | human gut metagenome | biome: human gut microbiome; feature: stool | host: Homo sapiens | collected 2014-06-27 ... | reverse complement strand
GTCAGAATGTCAATTTCAAGGCTTACCGTCTCTCGGAAAGCGGATGCAAAAGTAGCCGATATATCCATTCACTCCAAACATATCTGTCTTTTTTTCGAAACTTTTTTGAAACAATTTCGTAAATGGCTGATTGATAAGAATGTTGTAGAACATAATTTTGAAAGGGAGGATGAAAGGAGGGGGAAGGGGGTACATTATTATATATACGTGCGCGTGATATGCGCATGCAAATTGAATATGCAGACCTTAGCGAAGTACTGTTTCAGGTACACACTTCCACTAAAACCTCCTCTCACGAAAGAAAAGGATTAGAAAAATGGAATAAAAAAGAATGGATCATGCAAGCAGCCTTCCATTTTTAAATAGAAAGTAAAAAAAATCGGCTAAGTAGGCGGCCTACTTTCGCATAGACGGTCTTCGTCATAAAAAACAGATGGAATGTGTGCCACTATAGGAGATGCAATATTCAAATGCTGAAAGGAGAATAGTTTTTCAGAAGGAACCAGGGCAATTACTTCCCGTTTTTCGGTATCACCTGTAATTTCTTCCATTATCGACACCGACAGACGAATACTATTAGCTACACTATTTCCATCAACACTGCGAAAACTAAGATAAGTTATCAGTTCATCGTCATACCAGTCATTCGGAAGTGGCAGTTCGGCATACCCATCAGAACGAAGAGCCGCTTCTGTATTATAAATAGCAATTTCTTTATCCTTGTTGTAAACCAACAGCATGGCCATATCTGCATTTTCTGCATTTCCGATCCCACTGTTATTGTACCAGTTAAATAGCATTTGCCCCTTACACAGCGTAGCTGTACCGTTAAATACGGGCATCAAAGTCCCCATAGATACCAAGGCACAATTAAAGTCGATTGTAATTTCAGTTCCATTACTGTTCACTGCTTTCTTCAGCATATAGGACATAGCAGAATTAAAGGCAGATTTTTCTTGTGAGAACTCCTTGTAACCAAGTCGTATGAAGGGTTTGATTGTTTTAAGAAAACTGAAAACCGTGGAAAACTTACCACGTTGTGCCTGTTGTTTAGGTGTGCGAGGATTGCTGACTTTAGCAGCACGCGAACGGATATAGTAGTTGGACTTCCAGCGAAACCCTACTATTGGGCCCACTTTACCGGAGAAGCCTCCCAAAATGCCGTGATTGATAATTCCCATGATGCGTGTTTTTAGTTATTTGCTTTTTGTATACCACAAATGTATTGAAAAAGATCCTATCAAACCAAACGATTTTGGAATAAGCGATCAAGTATTATGAATTTTGTGTTCAATTACGGCCAGTTGCTTAATACAGCCGGAACAGTCTGTGATGAGAGATATCATATCCGCCCCTTACCCGGGATGGACTTACTCCGTACCAAAACCGTACATTCTTCGCTCAGAGGTACCTCTGAGCGAAGAATGTACGGAGCAAGACAGGCCAGGTACGTCCCTGATACATGCCAATCATACCAATATCTATTTTAAGACAGTAAACATAGACATTTTGAGATCACGACTATTCGGTCCAATCAAAACCTCAAAATCGCCAGGTTCACATACATATTGTAAGTCATGATTATAATACTTCAAGTCATCAACAGTTATTTCAAAAGTAACCTCCCTACTCTCTCCAGCCTCTAACGCTACTTGTTTAAAAGCCTTCAGCTCCTTTACAGGTCTGGTGCTTGTGCTATATACATCGCGAATATATAATTGAACAGTCTCCTTACCGCTTCTCTTCCCTGTATTTTTTATATTTATCTTGGCCGTCAACTTACCATTTATAGGTATCGTTTTACTGGAAAGAGTAATTTCGCCATATTCATAGGTAGTATAACTTAAACCAAAACCAAACGGATATAGAGGCGCATTAACAACATCAATATAATTACTCTTGAAACGAACATACCCGGCATCATCACTTTCTTGCGGACGTCCCGTGTTTTTATGGTTATAATGAATAGGCAATTGCCCTACATTACGCGGGAACGAAGCCGTGATTTTTCCACTCGGATTGGCATCTCCAAATAATACATCTGCAATAGCCGGACCAGCCTGCACACCCAAAAACCATGCATTAAGTATCGCTGGAATATGTTCATCTTCCCAGGATAAGACAAGTGGCCGCCCCGTAAAAAGCACAAGTACTACCGGTTTTCCAGTCTTCACCAATGCTTTCAATAGTTTTTGCTGTGGTTCCGGAATATCCGGTTCGGAACGAGAAGCCCCCTCTCCATTCATATTTATATTTTCTCCTAAAGCAGCAATAATGATATCAGATTTCTGAGCAATAGCAATGGCTTCTTGCAACATTTCTTCTTCGGAACGTTCATGAACACCATATCTTCTGCCACCAGAAGAAGCGAAGCCCATAGAATTGCCAACCAATATCTTCTCCAATTCCTTATCAGCCACCAGATAACTTCCTTCTGCAAAGGTGACAGTTCCCATTGGCCCGACCGCTTCCTTCAATCCTTCTAATAGTGATATAGGTCTGACTATCTCAGAATTACCACTCCAACATCCAAGCATATCCTGTGCTCTATCTCCCAAGGGTCCTACCAAAGCCACTTTTGAACTCTTTTTCAGAGGCAACAAATTTCCTTCATTTTTAAGCAAGACCTGACTTTCCCGAGCCGCTTTACGAGCCTGTTCCACATGACTCCGGGTTCCTAATGTTTCTTTTGCACGTTTCTCATCACAATATTTATATGGATTATCGAATAAGCCTAACTTATATTTAGCTTCCAGCACACGCCTGCAAGCCTTATCGATATCAGCCAGTTCAATGATACCTTTCTCCAAAGCCTCTTCCAAATGCTGTGAGAAGTATTCACTCACCATATCCATATCTATTCCAGCTTTTAAGGCACGTGCTGTAACCTCCACTTCATTACCGATTCCATGATTAGTCAATTCCATCGTCCCCGTATAATCTGTTACGACAAATCCATTAAATCCCCATTGTTTACGGAGGACATCATCTAGCAAATATTTATTAGCAGTAACCGGTATACCTTCAAATTCATTGAAAGATGCCATATAGCTACCCGCCCCCTGCTCACAAGCAGCTTTATACGGCAGCATATATTCATTCATTGCCTTTTGACGGCTCATATCGACCGTATTATAATCCCGCCCAGCCTCAGCAGCACCATATAATGCATAGTGTTTGACGCATGCCATAACATTATCCTTCCGGCTTAAATCATTATTAATCTGATATCCTTTGACCCAGGCTTTAGCTATGACACTACCCAAATAAGGATCTTCTCCCGCACTCTCAGCGATGCGTCCCCAACGGGAATCATGGCAGATATCCACCATAGGAGAATACACCCAGCAGACTCCATCGGAACTCGCTTCAATAGCAGAAGTCCGGGCCACCTGTTCTATCAACTCCATATTCCAAGAAGAAGCCAGAGCAAGAGGAATGGGAAATGTCACATCATAACCATGTATCACATCCAGACCAAAAATCAGCGGGATATGCAAACGGCTATTTTCAACAGCTACCTTTTGCCATTTCTTTATGACGGCTGCATTTTTAAGCCCAAACAAACCTCCGACTTCTCCATCCGCAATTCGCTGTTCCAATGGATTAAGTCCTTTTTCAAGAGTCTCACCGGCAACGAATCCACCACTAACCGTTAAATTGAGCTGACCAATCTTTTCCTTAACAGTCATTTTATCCATCAGGTTCTTAATGAACGTCTCCATGGTATTTGCCTTTTCCTGAGAGTGCATCGCAGCAGCATAAGCGGCCAGGAAAAACAGCGATAATAAAATTTGCTTTTTCATCTTTATTCAATATTTGGAGTAGTACAACAATAATCTTCAACGCATGTAATATTTAGAAACTTCCCACCTATCATCATATTAAAATCTCCTTTTTCCAACAGCCATTTACCTCCCGCACCAACAAAAGCCAAATCAGTGCCCCGGATTTTTAGACTAACGGTCTTGCTTTCACCGGGTTCCAGTTCTATTTTATCAAAAGCCCGGAGACGACGGTTATCAGGAATCAAAGAAGCATATAAATCCGAAGAGAAAAGCATAACCACTTCTTTTCCTTTACATTCGCCTGTATTTTTCACATCAACGGTAAAAACTAATTCATCTTTCGCTGTGAATTTAGTCTTGTTCACTCTGAAATTACTATAGTCGAATTTAGTATAACTAAGTCCCTCACCAAACCACCATTGCACATTTGTATGCGCTTCGTAGTTGTAAATACCAGGCATTGTTTCCCGATTCTCGCACACCTTAAAGTCATAGGTTGTAAAAGAATTGGGATGTGAAGGATAAGTAAAAGGCAAACGTCCACTAAAATTTTCATCACCTGCAACCAAGTCGGCCAGAGCATCTCCCCCATAATTTCCGGGAAGCATTATATTGACAACAGCCTGGGCATCAGGAACAAGATCACTAATCAAACGGGGACGGCCCTGATTCAAAATCAGAATTACAGGCTTGCCTACTGTTTGTACTGCCTTCACCAGGCTCTTCTGGTTATGCGATAAGTTCAAATCATTTATATTGCCTGTTGTCTCCGCATAAGAGTTCTCACCGATACAAACCATTATATAATCGGCAGCTCCTGCTTTTTCTATCACTTTTTCTATCTCAGGTGTATTTTCTACATACCATTCTTCCTTTTCAGCATAGGTAACTCCAGGTTCATAGATGATATTTTCCACCCCAAACTTATTTTGCATGGCTTTCAATATTGTATTGTAGGATGTGGTAAAGGTTTCCACATTATTTCCCTGCCATGAATAACTCCACCCACCGTTAAGTCCACGCATCGTATTCGCATTAGGACCACATATCAGTATTTTCTTTCCACGCTTCAACGGAAGGGTCTGATTTTCATTTTTCAGCAAAACTTCTGATTCTATTGCCATCTGTTTAGCAACAGCGGCATGCTCATTACTGCCAAACAATGGATAATCTTCAACATCCGTATAAGGCATTTCAAATAATCCGATACGAAATTTTAAACGTAAAATACGCCGCACTGCATCATTGATCCGATCCATCGAAACAGAACCATCATCTACCAATTCTTTCAATAGGGAACCATAACCATATTCAGAAGGTACCATCATCATGTCTACACCAGCATTAACCGCCAGCTTTATCGCTTCTTTTTTAGTGGGCGCTATGTGGTCCCGAACACGAATATTCTCAATATCTCCCCAATCGGTCACAATCATTCCATCCCAGTTCAGATCTTCTTTCAACCAATTTGTCAAATAGCGCTTATTGACCACGCCATTCATGCCGTTTAATATGGAAGAGTTGGTCATGGCCGACAAAGCTCCCGAACGAAAGGCTCTAAGAAAAGGCGCATAATGCTTTTCTCTCAAATCCTGTTCAGTGATATTGGCCGGAGTACGGTCAATACCATTATCCGGCGCTCCATATCCGAAATAGTGTTTCAGACATGTACCTACATGATATTTACCGATGTGGTTAGGATCATCTCCTTGTAAGCCGGAGAGATAAGACACACCCATCTCCGCTGCCAGATACGGATCTTCGCCAACTCCCTCATATTGACGGGGCCAGGAGGCTTTGCGTCCGATATCCAGAGTCGGACCAAATATCCAGGGCACACCGCATGCCCTTGTTTCATAAGCACAAATTTCTCCCATACGTTTTGCCAAATCACGATTGAAAGTGGCTACCATGCCAATATGTTGAGGAAACAAAGTGCCTCCTTTGGAATAGTTGGTCCCATGCACTTGGTCCAGCCCATAGACACATGGAATATTCAGATGTTTCAATGATGATTCCTGAATCTGTCTGATTGCATCGTGCCAGGTGCGTACATCCGAAGCGTAACTGCCTCCCAACATATTTAATATTGAGCCGACATGATACGTATTGAAAACTAAATCTAATTTATCATTATCAAGTTTGAAGCCAAGCTCATTATTTATGGCTCGTGAAAGTGTGTAAAACTGATAGCCGGCTTCCGGTAAGGGGCGACCATTGGCATCAGTCATACTTTTACTATCATAGTAGAAACCCAGATCAAACTTCCGGATTATCTCTGCTAACTCTTTTTCGGACTTTGATAGTAATGCCTCGGTACTATACTCAGGATCGGTATATGTCACCATATTTACTTCCAATTGGATCATCTGCCCTATTTTCTCTTCTATCGACATTTTTGAAATCAGGGCTTCGATTTTCTTCTCTATTTCAATATCACCCGGAATAGAAGGTTGTCTTTTATTTTGGGCTACACTACCAAAAACTACACAACAGATAAAAAAAGTCGTAAATACTTTCTTCAAATTCATAACAATACAAATAATAATGTTTCAATTAATACTATCTTGCCAACAATCCGCTTTCCCTACAAAATCATAAAGTATCAGAGAGGGTATGCTCCTAAAAGAAATTCTATAACCAGCCCACATCAGAGCATAGAAAATCAAATCCCTAAAGCCAGGAGTCTAACTTTAGGGATTCACTCCCGTTATTTTAAGGCCAGCATTGCAGCGGATGATTGCCGGACTATTCTTTCAGCAAAGGATTCTTTTCTTGTTCAGAAAGCGGAATTGGTAAATAATAGTGCTCTCCCGTAAATACCCGGTCTTCCACTTTAGAAATTTCATATTTCAATGTAATATTATTATTATAGATATTCATACCCATAATCGGTTCCGCCAGCACATTTCCATCTTTCCAACGGCGTAAATCATAAAAGCGGTGTTCTTCTAACAATAATTCTACTCTACGCTCATTCTTGATTCGTTTCCGCATTTCTTCTTTAGACAAGCCAGTGGGCAGATTGGGCTGATTGGAACGTGCACGCACCTCGTTGACTGCATTATATACACTTTCATCAGGTACACTCAGCGATTCATTTTTTGCCTCTGCGTAATTCAGCAATACTTCGGCATAGCGGAAATACGGCCAGTTGTTACTTTGAGCGTATCCTCCATATATATTAGTAGAAGGATCTAATTCTTCAATGAACTTCTTCGGTCCATACCCACAGCGAGCCTTTCCTAATCTGGGTTTGCACGATCCGTTTTTCGACGGGTCTACAGTATTGGTCACCATAGACATCAGATAAGTTTCCCACGTTGAACCATTATAAATGATACTTTGATAAAAACGGGCATCCCTGTTTGAATACGGGTCCTGGGCATCATACATTGTATTTGTAGGATCATCAATCAGTTTTCCGTCAATAGTCTCATAAGCATCTACTAAATTCTGGGTAGGATACAAACCATTCCATGACCCGGCATCCTCAGCATCCAAACTCCACATCATATGAATATTGTGAGGAGCTTCGGGAAAAGAAAAACGACGCTCAAAAATAACTTCCTTATTAGCAGCTGTTTTATCAAATTCCATAGAGCGATAAGGGGTTTCACCCACTTTGTAGAGTTCATAGACATGTAAATCCATTACAGCCTGAGCCGCAACTGCTGCATCATCCCATTTCCGGGCATCATCCTCACTATTCAACGGACTGGCCAAATACAACAGAGCCCGCGATTTCAGTGCCAGGAAAGCTCCTTTCGTGGCATGACCGGCTTCTTCTTCCGGATAAGTCAAAGGTAAATTATCAGCATATAGATCACATTCATCTTTTACGAATTCTACAATTTCAGCAAATGAGGAGGGAGCTACCAACAAATCCTCTTCCAGATTCTGGGCTTTAAGTATCAATGGAGCTTTACCAAAAGTACGGCCTAAATCGAAATAACAGAATGCACGCAAGAAGCGAGCTTCAGCATCTATTCTCAATTTCTCCTTTGCAGTCAGTACTTTATCATCGACACCGGCAACACGCTCAATAATAGTATTACACTTCCGTATCACAAGGTATTCCTGAATCCAGATTTCACTGACAAACGGGCAACTTTGGGCGGTGATTGCATCTTTATTCAACTGTGTATAAATAGGTGAATCGGATACACTGGCAAAATCGTCTGTAGCAGAATCCATATTCCCGGCCCATGACATGGACCAGTTTTGTCCGAACCCGGCAGTACATCTGTTGAACCCACACAACATTGAACCGTATGTATTAGCCACAAATTTATCTATCAAAACTTTATCTTCCCAAATGGCTTCATCGGAAATAAAAGAAGTAGGCTTAATATTCAGCATATCAGAGCAACCAGATGCCAAAGCCACAAACAATGCCAACAATAAATTCTTATACTTTTTCATAATATCTTATGCTTTTGAGATTAAAACTGAAGAGTAAGTCCCACGTTAAACGCTTTCATTTGCGGATAAGTCCATCCTTGCTGCTGTGTGTTTTCAGGATCAATTTGCGGTACATCCGAAATAGTGAACAGGTTCTGTGCATTCACATAGACACGCAGTCCATTTATTGCAGCCGATTTCAACCACTTGGATGGGAATGTATATCCGATCTCGATATTTTTCAAACGTAAATAAGAAGCATCATAGAGATAGGTCTGTACACCACTGATATCCGTCGTAGGATTATTATGGATAGAATTTGTCAAACGCGGATATTTCGCATTTATATTCTGTTCGGTCCAGCTTTCATTCACCCAAAGTTGAGGAAGATTTCCCTGATTGAAGTAAGGTTGAATAACTCCACCCTGCAAATAAACTTGCACGCGGGCAGCCCCTTGAAACAAAAAGCTGAAATCCAGATTCTTCCAGTTCAATGTGCCATTGATTCCATAAATAATTTCAGGAATATTTCCATTGCCTAAATAGGTCATATCATTAGAATTGACAACTCCATCACCGCTTACATCGACATATTTAATATCACCCGGTTGGGTAACATAGCCTGTACCAGCTACTTCTTGCTTCGCGTACGCATCTATTTCTTCCTGAGATTTGAAGATGCCGTCTGTCTTATATCCATAATAGCCATTAATGGGACGGCCCGTTTTACGCATATATTCAGAAGTACCTACAGCCTCAGCCATTTCTACAATTTTATTTCTGGCAAATGTGAAATTGCCTCCTAATGTAAAATCCACTTCACGGACTTTCTGATGATAACTCAATGAAAAGTCAACACCTTTATTTTTCACCTCACCTAAATTTTCCAAAGGCAGTGTTCCACCGAAAGAAGACGGAACTTCATCATATCGTTGAACCAGAATATCCGTTCTCCGTTCCATGAAGAAATCTACAGTCAGGTTCAATCGATTAAACAAGGTAGCATCCATCGCGATGTTCGTTTTGGTCGATTTCTCCCAAGTAGCCATAGCATTAGCCACTGCGCCTGGTACCAAGCCTTTCGTCAACAGAGAGCCAAAGACGTAGTCGCCCAGGTTATTAGGAAGATAATTACTTGCAGTAGCACCTGAATACAATTCAAAACGGCTATAATAGGGAAAAGCCACACCACCCGTATTATCATTACCTAAGGTACCATAGGAAGCTCTTATTTTCAGGAAGTTTACCGTTTTCTTCAGTTTCTCAAAGAACTTCTCCTCCGAAAGTACCCAACCTAAAGATGCAGACATAAATGTACCCCACCGTTTGGACGGCGCAAAATTCTCGGAGCCATCCCGGCGCAGATTAAATTCAGCCAGATATTTTTGTGCATAATTATAGTTGATTCTCCCCATATAACTGGCACGCGCAGTCTTACTGTCATACGCACTCAATGATTGGTCTTTTGAGTTTCCGGCATTCATCTGATCCAAAATCTCAGAGTCGAAAGATATCCTATTCATGCTAGAGCCGTCAAAATCTCCTTTTCTGGCCAAAGCCATAGCCATTGCGGTTACATTATGATTTCCAAAAGAGCGGGAATAATTAAACTGCAACTGATATTCCTGGTATTCGGAACCATTCTGAGTTAATCCTAAACTGGCACTTGAACGTGGTTTCAGTACATATTCTCCTTCCGCATCTTTAGTATACACATAAGGAGATACGTTCCAAGATTTATTCTTATATATATTCTTACTGAAAGAAGCAGTCCCCTTAACAGACAATCCGGAAGTTATAAAATCCAGTTTCTGTTCCAGATCAACCCGCGCATCTACTACGAATATATTCCCCTTGCTATAACTCCCTCCAGGTTGGTTAGCAGCAACAATATTAGTATGAGTAGCATCGGGCACTGCAAAAGTACCATCCTGAAAACGACATAATAAAACAGGAATGTTACGTACCAACCCGGCAAAGATACCTTCTGCCGATCCTGTATTCAGTGTCTTTTCCATTCTTCCCGAAACATCCACTCCCAAACGGGTTGTTTTGGTAATATCAGCATCAATATTGCTACGCAGATTATAGCGTTTATAATCTATATCCTCCCAAAGTCCGCCCTGACTGAGAAATCCGGCACTTACATAGTAGCGTATTTTTTCCGTACCACCCGACACGGACAGGTTATGTTGATGCTGAATGGCATTTCGTGACAGCATTTCTTTATACCAATCCGTATTCGGATAATTATCAGGATCTGTACCATCTCTGAATTTTATCAATTCATCTTCCTTGTATATCTCTTGCCCCATGAATGTATTATACAGACGTGCATAGTCATAAGAATTGGCAAATTCCGGCAACTTTGTAGGAGACTGTATAGAGACATTCCCTGAATATTTAATGCTCGTTTTATCCTGCTTTCCCCGCTTAGTAGTTACAACCACTACACCATTAGCGCCACGCATACCAAAGATTGCTGCCGAAGCCGCATCTTTCAGCACATTAACGGACTCAATATCATTAGGGTCCATACGTGCAAAATCTGCCGAAGAGCGTTCTACCCCATCAATGATAAATGCAGGAGATGTATCTCCCCGGAAAGTTGCAATACCACGTATATACAAAGAAGCATCATCTGCTCCCGGCTCGCCCTTAGCTTGTTTCGAGATAAGCCCAGGAATTTGCCCTACCAATGTATTAGTAGAATTAGCAGACTTAGCCTTCAGCAATTCATCACTTTTTATAGAAGCTACAGCACCGGTCAGATTGGCTTTTTTCTGAACGCCGTAGCCCACCACCACCACTTCATCCAGAGCTTCAGTATCTTCCAGAAGAACGATTTTAAGTGTTCTTTGCCCTTTCACCAAAACATCTTGAGATTTAAAACCTATATAAGTCACTGAAAGAACTGCATCAGAAGGAACCGACAAGGAGAAGTTACCATCTACATCAGTGATTGTTCCTATAGAAGTATTTCCTTTCACCACTACATTTACTCCGGGCAATGGTTCCATGTCCGAACCACTTATCACCAAGCCCTTTACCTGAACAGTCTGAGCATATACAGCCCCCAAGGTAAATACAAACAAAAATAAAACCAACAATAATTTTTTCATATAAATAATAAATTAAAGATTATCAACTTAAAATTCTACTTTCATGGAAACAGACAATTACCCTTACATCTTATATAAAAAGGAACGGGATCATGTCAGCAACATCTTACAGGTCGTATACCTCCCCTCCATATCATAAGCCCGGACCAGGTACAATCCTTTTGCCAATGTTCCCACAGGCAATTCGAGCCTTGAACTTTCGGCACGATATGCTGCAATCACCTGCCCATTGATACCCACCACTTCCACATGGCTAAGTTGCAAGTCCGCGTAACTAACCAAAGTCAGACTTCCACTATGCGGGTCACCCTGAATCCGGATAGCCAAAGAAGATTCAACAAATGTATTTTCCTCCACACCTGTGCTAAGGTCATGCCGGGAAATCGTCATTTGATTAAAAATACGCTTTTGAAATCCATTATAATAGATATTAAACGCAGCTCCTACTGTAAAAACATCTATATTTCCGGATATACTATGCCGACCGGATATTTCAACTTGGTTCTGGTTGCCTATAATCGAACTGAATTTCTGCCCGTAATCAAATCCGATATGCGGATAATAGACATAGTCAAATGTCGGACTGACAGTAAAATCTGTAGATTTAGTAACCTTGTATGTGACATTAACCTGGTTGGTTTGCCAACAATTGCTATTCACAGAGAGTTGAAGAGTAGGTAAAGTCAGTTCAGTTGCAGTGATCAAAATACTCTTCTCTTCTGTTTTTATCAGATTGTTTTTATCATCATAGCAATTAAACACCAATCTCACATCTTTGATATCTTTATAATCAATTTCAAGAGTGTCCAGCAAATAGTCATCTGTCATATCTCTTTGATAAATCAATTTATCCTCCAGTAAAACCTTGATTTTTTTAATTGTATCATTGAAGAATATCTCAACAGGAACTTTATCTATATATATTTCCTCTGATCTCGGCTGTGCAATGATTGCGGACTGGAAGTCCCGTATTGCTTTCCAAACCGGGCGTTCATGCCCCTGCTTATCCGACAAACTGCTATATTCAATCAATCCAAACCATTCTTCCGGTAAATCACTATGCACAAATTCATCATCAGCCTTCCACCAGCCATCACTATAATTGAATATACAGGCACCATTTGCCCCGCCATCAACCAAAGACTTATACATATATACATCTCCCGACTCCTGTTCGGACAAACTATTACCACCATATCCCCAACCGCCCGGACCAGTAGGCGAAACGGCCAGTCCATATTCGGTTATTATCAACGGATGATCCGATGAGTTAAGTTGTTGCAGATAATCAATATGGTTTCTATAACCATGAAGATAATTAACCGTGACCGGATTATAGATATATACATTATATGCACTGAAATCGAATATATGCGGGTGAATATAAGTACCATTCGGAGTATTGGCTATACTGACAGGACGGTTGGGGTGTTGCGAATGAATGATATTGACCAGCTCCGTCCATAGGTTCACAGTATGTTGATACCCAGCTCCCAGAACTGCCGTGGGATGGGGTTCATTCATGATTAAATAGCCTATTATATTATTGTAATTCTTGGAATAACTCAACACATCATTAACTATCGTTTTGGCATTATCAACGAATTGTGTATTTGAAAAGTCACCAGCCGGATCAATCCAGATACCCATAATTATTTTTATATCATATTGCCGAAGAACTTCCAGTTCCTGTTCTGTAAACGCAGCCCAGGTACGAATAGTATTAAATCCACCGGATAAAATACGCCGGATATCGAAATGTAACTGGTCGGGATTGAATTTTCTTTCATTCGGTAGTTCCCCCGGCAATGCTCCAATTTCATAGCCGATACCTTTAATGAAGAATTTCTTCCCATCAATATAAAACGAATTATTTTTCACTTCCACATCCGGAGAAGAACTGAATTGTGCCCACGTATCCGTCATACTCAAAAGACACATTATAACCAGCATTGCCAGTTTCTGTTTCAGGGTTCTTGTTTTCAAGTTCATCATAATAATAAGGTTAAAAAAAAGTTTCTATTATCGCACATTCTGCATTTCATTTTTCTGTTGGCAAAGTTATATGCATATCTGATATATCACTGTAACCATTCTCCAAACCTCTATAACCAAGGTCCACATATCTGTAATCACAGTCCGAATGAGTATAATCAAAATCCAATTGGGCATATTTATTTTGCTTAACTCACCATATATTGTAACTTTGCCTCAAATATTTGTATACTATGAAAATGAAAATTCTATCCCATATTTTGGGATGTATTCTTTTTCTGTCTTGTCACAACAGCATTGACGAACGGGGACAAAAGGATGTCGCAATCACCCGCCAACCCCAGATCGGTTATAATCAGATTAAAGATATTGTTGAAGACAAACAAGGATACATCTGGATTGGTACCCCAGGTGGAGTTTACCAATACAACGGAAAGCGCTATTATCACTACAGAAGCACAGAAGATACAACCAGCTTATGTAATGACGCAGTCCTGAAGATGTATTGTTCTTCCAGGGGACAACTATTCGTACTGACAGAATTCGGGACTTCGGTCTACAACAATGACGGAAGTTTTCAAACTATCTTTAAAGAAGGAGTATACCCCTACTCCAACGGGATTACAGAAACAAGCGATGGAAGAATCTTTCTCAGCATCTCAGATGTCGGCACCAATATCTATGAGTATGATGCGCGGAATAAAATATGTACTAAACGGCTTTCCGGCTTCTTACCATTAGCCGACCGTAATGATAATCTCTGGATATGGAGAGACGGAGAAGCCTGCTGTCACTCCATTAAAGATTTTAGTCTGATTAAATCCATCCGGATAGATGACCTTTCGGATGTAGCCGGATTACTACCAAATGAGGACCTGTTCTACCATACTTCCCAGGGAATATTCATTATAGATCCTAATACTTTCCGCCGGGTAATCAATGATTCCATTGAACGCGTTTCTATGGTGCTGAAGAATAAGCATATCAAAAGAGTTACTCCTTATAACAGTTCCTCTATGCTACTATATGCCAAAAACAATCAACTCTATCTATGGGACACTGTAAAAATGACAATCATCGACCAAAACCATACAGACTTTCCCTTCCACATACCATTGGATGATATTTCAACTGTATATGTTGATTCCCACCAGAATGTCTGGATAGGGTCCGAAAGAGATGGGTACCAAGTATTATATCATCAGCAATCGCGATTTAAAAAAGAGACAGAAAACATCGAGTTTTTCCGTAACAAGGATATCACCAATATTTTCAGAGGAACAAATAATGATTACTATATAATAGTATCTCACAGTGAACTCTATCATGTACTGGCTGATCAGCGCATCTTCCGATTAGATATCTCTTCTTTTATTTCTAAAGAAGAAATAGACCAGTGCTTTGTCGACAGCGAAAACTTGCTATGGCTGGTAACCAACCGCAATCTGATAAAATGTAAAGTTTATGATGAAAATAAGATTGAAAGTCTGAAAATCTATCCTTATTACTGCTATACGGTAGGAGAAGACGGTACAGGAAATATATGGTTCGAGAGCAATCATAATCTATATTATCTCAGCAAAGGAGCGGAAACACCTGTTGCTATAAAGGAAAATATAGGAATTGTGAACACTATCAGAAAAATAGATTCTAACAGCATTATTGTCAGTACATACGCAGGTAACATTTATATAGTAGATTCCAATAAGATGACAATAGAGGAAATAGAAATTCCCCGTTCCCGGAGCACAGGAATCATATGTATGGATCTGATGATTGACCACACCGGCAATGCATGGGGAGTTTCATACGGACAGGGATTAATGCACATCGACCTGACCTCGAAAAAAATAAGTTTCTATAATGACACCAACATCTGTGGGCAGATGTGCAGTGTAATAGAAGACTGCCAACAGAATATATGGATAGGAACCTTACATGGCTTAATACGCTTCGACACAGCCAACAAACGGTTTATCTCATATTACAAAGAAGATGGAATTATGAATGATTCCTATGTTCCCATGTGTGCAATTCATGGGCAGGGTGACGAGTTGATATTTGGAGGAACCAAAGGGCTCACCCTATTCGACCCTAAAGAGATAAAACCATACGAAACCTGCAAGATTAAAATCGAATATATTTCTTCTAACGAACAGCTATTGAAGCCATATGAACATAAGAGAGTTAAAATGCAAGGAGATAGCATTGCTCAGGTTTGCCTTACCAATAACAATAGCGGAGTATACTTTTATTATACAACATTAGATTATGGAAACCTGAATAAATACAAAACGGAGTTCTATCTGGAAGGTTTAGACCAGCAATGGCATTCCCTGGAAAATGAAGATTATGCTTACTATTCGCATATTCCTGCGGGACACTATGTTTTGCAAATAAGAGCAATCAATGAAAATGGAGATGTGATTGATGCAAAAACAGTGGACGTATTCGTAGAGCCTGCTCCCTGGGCCCAGAAGTGGTTATTATTCGGAGTATACCCTTTATGTCTGTTGATCTGCTTATATACCGGATGGAGGATCTACCGCCGTATTAGGCAGAACAGGGATCAGATACGAAAAATAACAGTCCAACGTGAACAGGAGAAGTATGCCAACATGATGAACATCAAGTATTTCACAAATATCTCTCATGAGTTCCGAACTCCATTGACCATGATATACGGAGCATTCCGGACGCTTGAAGAGAATCCGAAAGACAGCCTAAGTTCGTCCAGTCTTTTTCAGGTAATCAGACATAATACCGAACGTATGCTTAAACTAATCAATCAACTACTGGATTTCAATAAAATGGAGAATGGCATCTTAAGACTGAAAGTATCAAAAACCAATGTCATTCCCCTATTCAATGCCTGCGCAGATCGCTTTATTGTAGGGTTCCAGCAAAAGAAAATAAATGTCCGGCGTTCCATTCAGTCCGAAACAATCAATCTCTTACTGGATGATGACAAATTCGACAAGATATTGACTAACATACTTTCAAATGCGTTGAAATACTCCCCGGAAGAAGGAAGCATATCTATCGGAATACAGGTCATTACCCAGGATATAGCCCATGCAGAATTTCCCATGAGTATGAAAGTTAAGTCGGATGAATGGTTGGAAATAAAAGTCGCAGATACGGGAATTGGTATCCCCGAGGATAAGCAGAAAGCTGTTTTTGAACGTTTTTACCAGATTGAACATCCTGACTACCAAAGTGGATGGGGAACCGGCATAGGCTTATTTTATGCAAAATCATTGGTTGAGTTGCACCATGGCTTCATCAAATGCAGCAGCAATGCGCCCAACGGTTCTGTTTTTACCTTTATTATTCCTATGAATCCGGCTTTATATGACAACAATCAGCAGGTCGACTCTCCCAAAGGAAGTAATGCTATAACAAAAATACAGGAAAATGTAAGAGAAGAACTGAACTTGATATCCCCACCCTATCAACCGGATGACGACCAAGCTGCTAAAATCCTGGTAGTAGATGACGACACGGAAATTCTCAATTTCATGAAACTGTTGTTGAAAGATTACGTTGTGGAATGCAGAACAAATCCGAATACAACCATCGGAGAAATTGGCGATATAAAGCCGGATTTAATAATCAGTGACATCCTGATGCATGGCATGAATGGATATGAATTCTGCCACAAAATAAAGAGTGATGCAACCACATGCCATTTACCTGTCATATTGCTAACCGCACAAAGCTCGTCGGAACATCAGGTACAAGGTCTTTCGGCAGGTGCAGATGCTTATGTAGTGAAGCCTTTTGAGCCCCGATATTTAACGGCACTCATCAAATCAACACTTCTAAATCGTGAGAAAATACGCAAAGTGCTTACTTCATCTACTCAAATAGATATCCAGGAACAGCCTATACTACAATCGCAGGATGGTATCTTCATGGAGAAATTATATTCATACATGGAATCCCATTTAAGTGAGGCAGAGATTGATTTAGGAGAAATCCTTAATATCTTCTCAATCAGTCGTTCCAAATTCTATTATAAAGTCAAGGATCTGACAGGATTGAGTCCTAACTCTTTCTTCCGAACCTACAAACTGAACCGGGCTGCCCAGATGATTAAAGAAGGGAATGAGAAATTGACATATATTGCAGATGTTACAGGCTTTTGCAGTCAATCTTACTTCACAGCTTCATTCAAGAAACAATTCGGCTGTTCCCCAAGTAAGTACAAAGAGGAATACTGAAAAGAGCTGCCACGGAACACCTTCCGGGCAGCTCTCCTTTCATTGAAGTAAAGTAACAGAAAGAGAGTATGATACAGTTTTAATTCTGTCCGCCTCCCAACGCTTGGAATAGGTTAATTAAGCTTTGTATTTCGGTAAAATGATTAGCAGTCTGCGACAATTGTGCGCTAAGCAATGTCTGCCGGGCTGTGAGTACTTCCAGATAAGTGGTATTGCCATGCTCCATCAGCAAGGAAGTACTTCTCAGGGCGGTTTGTAAAGAAGCGACCTGTTTATCCAACAGAAGTTTCTTGCCCTGACTGGTCTGATAAGCCGTTAAAGCATCGTTCACCTCGCTGCCTGCATTGAGCAAGGTTTGCTGGAAGCCAAGTGCGGCTTCTTCCTGCTGCGCACGGGCAATGCGATACTGGGCAACTACCTGTCCGCGGTTGAAGAGCGGTTGCGTCAACGATCCTACAGCAGATGCCAGAAACTTGCCCGGATTGAGTATCATCACTCCGGCAGAGTTCGTCCAGCCGGCACTTCCACTTAAAGTAATGGAGGGATAGAAAGCCGAACGGGCCTTATTGGTACCATAGAACGCTGCTTCGAGTGAACGCTCGGCACTGCGGACATCGGGACGACCGGAAAGCATTTGCACCGGAATACCTACCGAAAAGTCGGCGGGGAACTGCTGCTGCGCCAGACTACCACGTTCATAATGACGGGGTGTTTCAGCCAACAGAAGGGCAAGACTGTTCTCTGCCTGGTTGATTTGCTTCCTCAAGTCGAGCACGGAACCCTGTACCTGATAGTACGTCGCCTCCATCTGCGATACAGCCGATTCATTCGCCATTCCGGCATTCATCAGGGCACGAGTAGACGCCACGGTTTCTTTCCACGCTTCTTCCGTTTGCCGGGAAATGGCAAGTTGCTCGTCGAGCATCAGCAGCGTATAATAGGTATTGGCTATCCCAGCTATCAGTTGGGTACGGACAGCCTGACGATAATCCTCACTTTGAGCATAAAGAGCTTGCGACTGTTTCTTGGCATTGCGCATACGGCCGAAGACATCCAACTCCCAACTGGCAGTGACGGGCAACGAATAAGTTTGCGTTGCCTTTTGCGTATCGAAACTACTCACGGTTCCCTGCGGAGCAAGAGCAAAGGCAGGCAGGAAAGCTAGTTTGGCAGACATCAGTGTTGCCTGTGCTTCCTCTACGCGAAGCTGGGCAGACTGATAATCAGTATTGGTCTGCAATCCCAGTTCAATGAGGGATTGCAGATAAGGATCGGTGAAGAGTTCCCGCCAATCCATATTGCCCAGACTGGCGGTGTCTTCGGCCACTACTTCCCCGCCATAAAGCTGGTCGGGGACGGAAGTAACGGGCTCGTATTTAGTATAGATGCCACAACTGCTCAGCAGCAGGCCGGTGACAGCTAATGTGATGATTTGCTTTTTCATTCTTCAGTATCTTTAATATGTTTCCTAGAATTGATTTTATCAATAATGCACCATAGAATAGCAGCAATGCAATACGCTATCAACTGCTCTACCCAAAATATGTCACCTTGATACATCATCTTTTCTTTTATTTATTTATTATTCCGTTCAGCTTCACTCTTCTCCTTCTCAAGCAACACTTGTACGTCTGCTTCTTCCTCCATCGGCGGACGGATCTTCTCCTGCAAGAATTCAAAGATGATATAGAAGACAGGTACTACGAACAGCAATGCCAGTGTACCTACAAGCATACCGCCTACAACACCCGCACCCAGCGAACTGTTACCATTAGCACCCGCACCGGAAGAGAACATCAACGGAAGCATACCAAAAATCATTGTCAACACCGTCATCAGGATGGGGCGCAAGCGGACCTGCGCGGCAGAATAAGCAGATTCCACAATACCCATTCCTTTACGACGACGCTCTATGGCGTATTCCGTAATCAGGATAGCCGTCTTGGCCAGCAAACCAATCAACATAATCACACCTGTTTGCAGGTAGATGTTATTCTCCAGCCCGAGCAATTTGGCAAACAGGAATGATCCCATCAATCCGAACGGTACGGAGAAAATAACGGCAAACGGTACAAAGAAACTTTCGTAAAGACATGCCAGAATCAGATAGATAAGGAATATGCAAATGGCATAGATGAAAATAGTCTGTGCACCACCACTACTTGCTTCTTCGCGTGCCATACCACCATATTCATATCCGTAGCCCGTAGGCAAAGTCTGTTCAGCTACCTCTTCAATCACCTTCTGCACTTCACCGGAAGAGTAACCTTCGGCAGGATTTACATTGGCAGAGATAGAGCTATACAGGTTGAAACGATTGGTAGTTTCCGGTCCCAACACTTTCTTCAGTGTTACGAACTGACTCACCGGAGCCATTTCCGTACCATTCCGTACAAACATATTGTCCAGAGATTGCTCGTCCAGGCGGTATTCAGGCGAAGCCTGCATCATCACACGATACACTTTACCGAACTGGTTATAGTTGGATATGTACGCACCACCGCAATAGCTGCCCAATGCATCGAGCACTGCTCCCGGAGAAATACCGGCACGCTTACATTTAGCCGCATCCACTTCTACCGATACCTGCGGGAAATTGATGGCATATGCCGTGTAAGCCATAGCTACTTCCGGACGCTGATTCAACGCACCGAGGAACTCCATTACCGACTGGTAGAATGTTTCCATATCGCCACCCGTCTTGTCCTGAAGATTCAGTTCGAGGGAGTTACCCATACCATACCCCGGAATCATAGCAGGCTGAAAACTGAATATCTGCGCTTCCTTAATGCCATAGAACTGTCCATTGAGGCGGGCAACCACGGCATCCGAACCGTGCTCCTTCCCTTTTCGTTCGCTCCAGTCCTTCAAGCGCACAATGATTGTACCGTAAGAAGTTCCCTGACCGGATATAAGTCCATAGCCTGCTACGCGGGCATAATGTTCTATTTCGGGCGTATCCTGCAGAATATCTTCCAGTTTATCCATTACCTTCGTTGTTTCATCAAGCGTGCTTCCCGGCGAGATGCTGACATTCACCATGATGACACCCTGGTCTTCCTGAGGAACAAGTCCCGTTTTGGTAGTGCTCATCAGATAAACCAACAATGCAATAGCGGCTATCAATGAAGTCCATACCATCCAGCGGTGGCGGATGAAGAACATCACACCTTTCTTATATTTACCCAGCACAGCGTTGAACGAGGCATTGTAAGCTGCACGTACCCGTCCGTTAATACTCTTGGCACTCTTGGTCCCGTCCGACGGACACATCATGATAGCACACAAGGCCGGGCATAGCGTCAAAGCCGAAATCATGGAAATACCTACGGCAGTTGCCATCGTGATACCGAACTGTGTATAGAACACACCGGAGGTTCCTCCCATAAATGTTACAGGAATAAACACTGCCATGAATACACAGGTACAGGAGATGATAGCCATCGTCACATCGCCCATCGCATCTTTAGTGGCAAGATAAGGAGATTTGTATCCGGCATCAAATTTGGACTGCACCGCTTCCACCACCACAATGGCATCGTCCACCACCGTACCAATGGCAAGCACCAGTGCAAACAGTGTCAGGATATTCAGACTGAATCCCGCAGCCACCAGGCAGGCAAACGTACCTACCAACGACACTATAATGGATATGGACGGGATGAGTGTACTCTTCAAGTCCTGCAAGAAGAAATACACCACCAAGATAACCAGGATAATAGCGATGATTAATGTTTCTACCACATTGTGGATAGATGCGAAAAGGAAGTCGTTGGAACTCATCATCGTGACGAACTCTGTTCCCTCCGGCAGACTCTTTTCCATCTGCTTCATCTGGGCAGTAATTTCCTTATTCACAGCGGTTGCATTGGAGCCTGCCGTCTGGAATACCATGTAAAGAACCGCCGGTTTGCTATCCATCTCACTGCGGAAGCTATAAGTCATCGTACCCAATTGTACATCGGCCACATCTTTCAGGCGGAGTACAGAGCCGTCTTTCTGCGAACGGATCACCGTATTCTGGAACTCCTCCACACTCTTCAATCGTCCGCGATACTTCATAGTGAACTGGAAGACATTCTTCGAACTCTCACCCAGCGAACCGGTAGGAGCTTCAATGTTCTGCTCACCCAGCACGGCAGTAATATCCGAAGGAACCAGGGCATATTGTGCCATCCGTTCCGGCTTCAACCAGATACGCATACTGTACGTATCACCCAATTCCATTACATCCCCTACCCCCTCTACACGTTTAATTTGAGGCAGTACGTTGATGTCCAGATAATTGGCAAGAAATGTCTGATCATAACGCCCGTCGTTACAGACCAAAGCACCAATCTGGAGGAAACTGGTCTGACGCTTCTGCGTGCTTACACCGATTTTGGTTACCTCGGCCGGCAGTAACCCCTGTGCCTTAGCTACACGGTTCTGCACATTCACTGCCGCCATGTCCGGGTCCGTACCTTGCTTGAAGTAGACCTGTATAATAGCGAGGCCGGAGTTGGATGCCGTAGAAGTGATATACATCATATTCTCCACACCATTGATACTCTCTTCCAGCGGCATGATGACGCTGTTCATTACCGCCTCGGCATCGGCACCCGTATACTGGGCACTTACATATACTGTGGGAGGTGCAATGTCCGGATACTGCTCTACCGGCAGCGTAAGGAGCGAAATAAGCCCTATGACCAGAATCAGCACGGAGATGGAGATAGCCATCACCGGCCGCTTTATAAATACATTTCCTTTCATAATTTGTCTCCCTTCTTATTTTACTTGTGTGCCCTCGCGCATTAATCCGGCACCTTCCGATATAATTTCATCACCGGATTGTAATCCGCTGAGCACCACATATTCGCGCCCGTCGCTTATTCCGGCTACAGTGATCAGTGTAGAGACGGCTTTACCGTCCACTACCTTATATACCACAACTTTGTCCTGCATCTGCACAGTGGCTCCCTGCGGAATGGCAATGCAATCCTTATAGATGCTGGGCACCACTACCGTACCGGATGCTCCGCTATGAAGCAGGCGTGATTCGTTAGGAAATACCACGCGCGCCATTACAGTGCCCGTCTGACGGTCGATAACTCCACTAATGGATTCTATGACACCTTTCTTATTATATACCGAATTATCATTCAATATCAATTCCACTTCCGGCATGTTCTTCAGAGCTTCATCCATGCTACCATACTGGCGTGTAAGGGCAAGTAACTGATTCTCAGTCATGGAAAAATAGACATACATGTCCGAATTGTCACTGACCGTAGTCAACGGATACGGCAGGTTGGCACCTACCAATGCACCCACGCGATAGGGTAATGCACCCACTACTCCGTCACTGGGACTTTTCACTTCAGTATAGGAAAGATTGTTGCGTGCGTTCACTTCCTGGGCTTCGGCCTGCGTCAGCTGTGCTTTGGCAGTGAGATAGGTGTTCTCAGCTGTTTTCAGACTGAACTCTGAAACTACTTTCTGTGCATACAACTCTTTATTGCTGTTGTAGGTGAGTTCGGCAGTCGCCATTGCAGCACGTGCGGCTTCCACATTGGCAACGGCAGTCTTGAGCGCAGCTCTGTAGGGAATCTGATCGATAACGAAAAGCAACTGCCCACGGCGAACTGTCTGTCCTTCAGTCACACAAAGTTTTTCGATAGTACCCGATACTTGCGGATAGATATCAATGTCCTGCCGCCCACGGATAGTGGCCGAATACGAAGTGGAAAGTTCTTTATCCGCCGCTTTTACTTCCATTATTGCATAAGAAGGTTTCACTCCCGCATCCGTTGCCTGTTTGCAAGATGCCATCCACACTGTACAACCGACAATCCCTATCAGCCGTAACCATTTTTTGTTCACTGTAATCATACTTACTCTAATTGTCTTTTTATTAAAACTGGGACAAATGTAGGAGAAAGGAACAAAGCCATAGTGATCAATTTTCCCCCAAGAATGTCCCATTTTCGTTATTCGTCACTTTTAAAGCTAACTAATTATCAATAAGCATCATATAGAACAATATTAAAGGATAATAGGACATCCTGTTTTCCCCATAATTTACCAACTTTGCAAAAAAGAAAAATGAAATAATATGGAAAAAGAGAACATTAAGACCGTAACCATTGAAGACTTTAAGAACAGTCAGCATATTCTTGACTATATAGATGATGACTTTGCGATAGTCAACAGTCTGGATGAAATACCTTATAATAATGAGGTTGTCAGACTGGAATGTTTCCTTATTGCCGTTTGTATAGAAGGGTGCATACAACTGGATGTCAATAACCGGACTTACCAGCTACAGCCGGGCGACTTACTGCTTGGCCTTCCCAACACCATTATCGGACACACAATGATGAGTCCTAAATATAAAGTAAGGCTTGCAGGATTTTCCACCCGATTCCTGCAACGTATCCTCAAAATAGAAAAAGATACGTGGGACACTGCCATCCATATCCACAACAATCCGGTGAAATCTGTGAACAGGGAAAGTGATAACACCATTTTTAAACACTATGGAGACTTAATCCTGGCGAAGATTAACGATGAACCCCATTGTTATCATAAAGCGGTGGTGCAGCATCTGTTTGCCGCTATCTTTTGCGAGATGATGGGGTATCTCAACAAAGAAATCGCCGATTCGGAGAAAGCCAAACTACCGAAAGAGGGCATCAAGCAGGCTGACCATATTCTACGGAAGTTCATGGAACTGTTGTCTAAAGACAATGGTATGCACCGCTCAGTGACTTACTTTGCCGATGCACTTTGCTATACGCCCAAACACTTTTCGAAGGTCATCAAGCAAGCATGCGGAAGGGCTCCTCTGGATTTGATAAATGAGACTGCGATAGAGCACATCAAATACCGACTGAAGCATTCGGACAAGTCTATCAAAGAGATTGCGGAAGAATTCAACTTCCCAAATCAATCTTTCTTCGGGAAATATGTAAAAGGACACCTGGGAACATCACCCATTCGCTATCGGAGCACAAAAGAAGAGTGAGGTTCATTAATTTGCGGTTATGAATCTTTTCACCACAGAGTAACACAGAGTCTCACAGAGTTTAATCAATTTGAAATCAAAAGAATAGAACTCCGTGATACTCTGTGTTACTCTGTGGTGAAAACTCATTACTTTTCAGATATGAAACTTTTATTGCGGTTACCCTAATCAATATGTAAATGTCGCATTTTTTCATCTCTGTATCTTTTTACCCAAAGCCGGAGCATCAACGTCCAAATCACCTCTACAGCACCTTCTGAGAGGGGGTAAGGAAAGGTAACGACTTTGGGGTAGGAAAGGTAACGACTGAGGCACCCAAAGGTAACGACTGAGGCTGGCAAAGGTAACGACTTTCCCTAACACAGGTTTTCGGAAGGTTTCAAAGCAAGTGAAGCACTCCCTTTTGTACTATTTAATCATCAAGAAATAAAGTTTTTTATATATGTTGATCCTTTTCAGACATTTATTCATATCTGTAGCGGTTTTGAATTAATTCACCACAGAGTAACACAGAGTCTCACAGAGCTTAATCAATTTGAAATCAAAAGAATAGAACTCCGTGATACCCTGTGTTACTCTGTGGTGAAAACTCATTATGGTACCGTTTTACCATAACACATTTTATCGTAATCCATTTGCCCACTTTATTTGTTACTTATCTGAACAATTAGTAACAATCCCCGATTATGAAATATAAATCCTTGTCCTTATTAATTATAGTATTGTTTTCTGCCTGTACGCTCGGAGCACAGAACCGTAAGAAAGTGGGAATAGTATTGAGTGGCGGCGGCGCCAAAGGAGTAGCGCACATTGGAGCACTGAAAGTGATAGAGGAAGCCGGTATTCCGATAGACTACGTAGTGGGCACCAGTATGGGCGCCATCGTGGGCGGCCTATACTCCATTGGTTACACCCCGCAACAACTGGACAGCATTGTCAATGCACAGGACTGGAAATATCTGCTTTCCGATGCCCTTGATCCGGAAACCACACTGTTGAGCGAGAAGCTAAGAGAAGAACAATACCTGCTGTCTGTACCAATTGCAGGGAAATCGGCACATGTATCCGATGCCGGAATTATAAAAGGAAGAAATATCTCCCGGCTACTTTCCGAACTGACAGTGGGATATCACGACTCCATTTCTTTCAACCGGATGCCTATTCCATTCGCCTGTGTATCGGACAACATCGTGAATGGCAGCAAAGTCGTTTTCCACAACGGTATTCTGGCAACTGCCATGCGCGCCAGTATGTCCATTCCGGGAGTATTCGCCCCTGTTTATCTCAATGGCATGGTATTGGTGGACGGCGGACTGACGGATAATTATCCCGTAGACATTGCCCGGCAGATGGGAGCGGAAATTATTATCGGAGTCGATGTACAAAATCCATTGATGAAAGCGGATGAACTGACAAGTATGTCGAATGTACTCGGGCAAATTCTGAATCTGGTGGGAGAAGAGAGTTACAGGAAAAATGTGAAGGACAGCAACATCCATATTCAGGTAGATGTAGACGGTTATTCAGCGGCAAGTTTCAACCACGAGGCACTGGATACCCTGATGCACAGAGGTAAAGAAGCCGCCATGAAAGACTGGGACAAGCTGATTGCACTGAAAAAAGAAATAGGTATCCGTACGAATTACCGGGCGGAATATCCCGAACCGTTCAAAATACCAACACGGGCTATGCTGGATACGATACCTTCCGTAGCACAAATCACTCCCCATGAAAAGCCGGTCAATACTATAAATATTGGAGGACGGTTTGATAATGAAGAACTGGCAGTATTGTTATTGAATGCGAGGGGTTATTTCGGAGCACAGAAGAAATCGCAGTTAAGCCTCACTACCCGGTTGGGAAAGCGGACCTTTGGAAGGCTTGAATATACTTACTCACCACAAAAAAGCTGGGATATAAATACAGGATATCAGATAGGATACAATGATTTTAATCTTTACGAAGAAGGTAAGCGACTGATGAACCTGACCTACGTGCATCACATGGCTTGGGTCGGATTCACGAAGAGCTGGTATAAAATGCTTGTCAAGGCGGGAATCCACTTCGAGAAGTTCAATTACCATGACTGGCCCTCGGGACCGGACGTTTCCATTACAAGATCCAGTGACAAGGCTTTGCTCAGTTATCAGGCGAGTATCATGTACAATAGTCTGAATAATCAGCGATTCTCTACTCAAGGGATGGAATGGGAAGCAGCGTACAGGCTCTATACAGATAACATGGTAACGTATGGTTCAAACAGTCCCGTGTCCGTATTCCAAACTCATTGGAGCGGATATTTCTCACCGAACCGGGTATTCACCATCATGCCATCGGTGTATGGAAGGGTAGTTGGGAAGAATACGCAGTCATTGGCCATATCTAACTTCGTGGGCGGTAATGTGCCGGGACGGTATATGGAACAACAGATCCCTTTTACAGGTATCAATCACATCGAAATGAGTCCGGATGCCATCTTGACAGGAATGTTGGGAGTCAGGGCAAGAACTTACAAGAATCAGTATATCGTAGTTCGGGGCAGTTATGGACGGACAGCCAACAAGATAGAAAATCTGTTTGGCGGAACAAATACACACGGATTGGCGGGCGGCAGTATAGGATACTGCTACAATAGTATCATAGGACCTATCGAGGCGGAACTCAACTATTCCAATCAGTCAAAGAAGTTAGGATACTATATCGGGGTGGGATTTACGTTTTAGCGTTATTCTTTCGCCTCTTCCTGTGGAATACGGATAGCCGTGTACAACTCCAGTACGGCAGCAACCGTCAGACATACAATCCATTCGTTTCCATGAGTAAAGAACATGAATGCACCCGTAAGTACCAGCAGCAACGCACCGAATATTTGTTGGCGACGAAGACGCTTCACATTGGCTCTATTGCTCTTGGAAGGTGAATTGATCTGTGCCAACGCTACCATAGTGGCACCAATCGTATAAACATAGGGAGCAGGCTCCCAACCGGTAATATAGACGGCAGCACCAAACAGCACCATCAAAGCGCCTACAGTAAACAAAGCAGGTATCAGGGATTTCATTTTTCGATGTCTTCTTCAAATACGTAAATATCCTCATTCGGTTTCTTCATCAGGTACTTCTCACGCGCTATGCGTTCGATGGCACCGGAGTCCACAGCTAGTTCGTTCAACCGCTCTGTGTTCTCTTCATATTCTGCCCGGTATTTCTCTATCTCATTATTCAAACGGCTGATTTCATTCGCATAGCCCATGCGGCGCACAATGCTATTCTCGTCCAGAAAACCGACAATAACCACAAACACCACAAGCGTAATCAGGTATTTACGCCTGCAGACAAAGGCCCAAAGTGTCGCTAATTTATCCATTGATAAACAAATTAAAGAATGAAAGATTTAATAATTAAAGAAGCCCGGGAGAGATTCTTCGCCTACAAAGATAAGAGGAATAACTGAGAAATTCCTTTTTTTTGTGTACATTTGCACAAATTGTAACGGACAAGAATATCCCAAATCATGGAAAACTATATCGTATCGGCACGAAAATACCGCCCTACCACCTTTGAGTCGGTAGTGGGACAACGTGCCCTGACCACTACGCTGAAGAATGCCATTGCCACCGGCAAACTGGCACATGCTTACCTGTTCTGCGGTCCGCGCGGCGTGGGAAAAACCACTTGCGCCCGTATTTTCGCCAAGACCATCAACTGTATGACTCCCACGGCTGATGGAGAAGCGTGTAACCAATGCGAATCATGTACGGCATTCAACGAACAGCGCTCATACAATATTCATGAACTGGATGCCGCGTCCAACAACTCCGTAGACGATATCCGCCAGCTGGTAGAGCAGGTACGCATTCCGCCCCAGATAGGTAAATATAAGGTATATATCATCGATGAGGTACACATGTTGTCTGCCTCGGCTTTCAATGCTTTCCTGAAAACGCTGGAAGAACCGCCTCGCCACGCCATCTTCATTCTGGCTACTACGGAGAAGCATAAGATTTTGCCAACCATCCTTTCCCGCTGCCAAATCTATGATTTTAACCGTATCGGTGTGGAAGACACCGTTGCTCATCTGGCATACGTAGCGTCGAAGGAAGGAATTACCGCCGAACCGGAAGCACTGAATGTGATTGCCCTGAAAGCTGATGGTGGTATGCGTGATGCCTTGTCTATCTTCGACCAAGTGGTCAGCTTTACCGGCGGACACATCAGCTATAAGAGCGTAATCGAGAACTTGAATGTACTGGACTACGAATATTATTTCCGACTGACAGATCATTTTCTGGCAAACCAGGTCAGCGATGCTTTACTGCTGCTAAACGATGTGCTGAATAAAGGATTCGATGCCAGTCATTTTGTAACAGGACTGTCTTCTCACTTCCGCGACCTGTTGGTAAGCAAAGACCCCGCCACACTGGCATTGCTCGAAGTAGGTGCCAGCATTCGCGAACGTTACCAGTCTCAGGCACAGAAGTGCCCGTTGCCCTTCCTTTACCGGGCTATGAAGCTCTGCAACGATTGTGATCTGAACTACCGTGCCAGCAAAAATAAGCGCTTGCTGGTGGAACTGACTCTGATTCAGGTAGCCCAGCTTACCGCCGAGGGGGACGATGCAGGCGGTGGGCGTGGCCCTAAACAATCTATCAAACCCATATTCTCGCAGCCTGCCGCCGCTCAGCAGCCACAGGCCGCAAATGCTATGCCCCAACAGCAGGCTACAACCGCTGCTCCGGCACAGCCCCGACCTGTACAACAAGCTCCCGCAGCCCAGGCTGCCCCTCTCTCGCCGGAAGTTCAGCAAGCTTTTAGCTCGCAGACGACCATGCGCCCCACTCCTACTGCCGTATTGATGGCGCAAGGAAAAGAGGAAAAGAAAATACCGGTCATGAAAATGTCCGGTCTGGGTGTTTCCATCAAGCATCCGCGGGCAGACGAAGAGCAACAGAAACGTACTGTTTCCACCGTTCAGCAGAATGCACAACCCGAAGAAGATTTCATCTTCAACGAAAAGGACGTGAACTACTATTGGCAGGAATATGCCGGCCGCTTGCCACAGGAGCAGACTGCTCTTGCCAAACGTATGCAAGTAATCCGCCTGACCATGCTGGATGCGACCACTTTCGAAGTTGTTGTAGAAAATGACATTGCAGCCAAGGAGTTTACCGATCTGATTCCTACCTTGCAAGGTTACTTACGTAAACGCCTAAGAAACAGTAAAGCCACCATGACCGTCCGTGTCAGTGCCCCCACTGAAAAGGTACGTGCTTACAGTCGTGTAGAGAAATTTCAACTGATGGCCCAAAAGAACAATGCACTGCTACAACTGAAAGATGAGTTCGGTCTGGAACTATATTGATAATTATAAGTAAAAGATTGCATTATTTATTCAACAAATAATTTTGTTTTTTTAGTTTTATCACTACATTTGCGAATAATCTAAATAAAATATCTTCTACTTTGAGAAAGATTGCTATTATATCGGCAGTGGCTACTATTTTGCTCTTTTCCTTTGCGACGAGAACATACGCTACTCGTACAGACAATGAACACTTGTCTGCATTGCAATCACTTATCAGCAGAGAAATTCCTTACGATGCCAACACACCGATAGACAGCATTATCTCCTGGACAAATCAACTGGCTCCTACTCTGAAATTTCCCCGGACAGAAGAATCCTATTTCACCTTACTGTTATGGCAAGTAAGTGCATACATCATGCGAGGCGACCTCAGTCTGGCAGTAGACCGGGCACGGTATATGTACGAAAGTGCCAAAGATATGAACTCCAACTTCGGTATTGCCCTTGCCAATCAAGCCATCGGTCAGGCATATACTGCCTCTTACATACAGGACAAGGCGTTAAGTTCCTATCTGGATGCCCTGCACCACTTATCCCCGAATAATCCGCAAACTTATCGGCTCCTGGTGAAAATCTCCACTCTTTTGCAACAGATGAACCGACTGGAAGAGGCCATGACGTATGTAAATCCCCTGAACCAGCTTCTGGAACAGCAGCCCGAACATCCGCTCGCCATTCCCATACTCATAGAAAATGCTACTTACTATATTTCCTCGGGAGATCAGCAAACTGCGCTCCGATATCTGCAAAAGGCAGATTCCATATACCAAAACCATACTCACGAACCGGCCCATGGGTTCTCCATCGACTATTATACAGCCGCCTGCTACCGTGCATTGGCAGCAGATGATCATGACAAGCAAAAAGCAGACGAAGCACTTGCCCTTTACAATAAACTGCTCGAACTGGTTTCCGGCAACAAACGTTCCCTGGAGTATCGCTCGATTTCTGCCGAAAAGATATATTTGTATAAATTACTGGGGCGCTTTGATGAGGCTTGCCGGATATATCAGGAGTTATATACCGTTACTGACACCCTCGCTTCGAAAAGTTACATCCGCCAGATAAATGCATTGAAAGCAACCTATCAGATAGATGAACTGGAACTGGGGAATAAAGCACAGGAAAACAGAATTGTACTTGCTTCCATCTTCATCGGACTTGGATTATTGGCTTTCATCTCCATGTTAGCCGTATGGCAAAGAAAACAGAAAAAGAAAGTGGCACTATCCAAGAGGAATCTGGAACAGTCCCGGTGGAACGCAGAGAGTGCAACGCGCGCAAAAAGTGTATTCTTGTCGAATATGAGCCATGAGATACGTACTCCCCTCAATGCTTTATCCGGTTTTTCTGCACTGCTGACCGAAGAAGGGCTGGATGACGCCACCCGACTACAATGTACTGAGATTATTCAACAGAACTCTGAACTTCTATTGAAGCTGATAAATGATGTGATTGACCTGTCGAGCCTGGAATTCGGTAAGATGCAGTTCTCTATCGGAGAACATGATGCAGTAGCTATCTGTAGAAATGTTACTGACACAGTGGGTAAAGTAAAACAAACACAAGCGGAACTGCTGTTTGTAACCTCACTGGAAGAATTGAAAATAGAAACAGATGATTCGCGGTTACAGCAAGTGTTGATAAACCTGCTGATAAATGCAACTAAGTTCACAGCAGAAGGTGCCATCACACTGAAACTGGAAAAAGAATCGGATGACATGGCTCTATTCTCCGTTACAGACACCGGTTGCGGTATCCCGAAAGAAAAACAAGCTCATATATTTCAACGTTTCGAAAAGTTGGATGAGAACGCACAAGGAAGCGGACTCGGATTGTCTATCTGCCAGCTAATTATAGAGCATATAGGAGGCAGGATATGGATTGATCCGGACTATGACGAAGGCTCCCGTTTCTTATTTACACACCCCATACGCCAGACAAAAGGCACACAAAAAAAGGAGGGTCGCGCATGATAAAGCGTCTGATTATAGCACTGGCATTAGGCACCGGAATTTTATTCACCGCCAATGCCCAAAATAGCGCCGTTAAAGACAGCCTATTGCGCATTTACGTCACTGCGCCGCACGACTCTATGCGCCTGGATGTACTGCATGACATCGCCCGCCTGGACCAGCAGACACCGGTATTCCTCTATTATGAGAATAAATTGCTGCAAGAGGCTACGGAGCAAAACAACCTGCGTTATCAGAGTCTTGCCACCTATGAGCATATCATCTACTTTTTCAATAAACTGGATCTGAAACGCGTAACGCAGTGGATGAACAGAATGGAAGTTCTGGCAGAGAAGCATAATTATTACAATGATTACTTCAAAGCCAAGAAGTTACAGATTGAAATGTATACAATCAACCAGCAGATAGAACTTGCCATCCATGAAGCGAACATCATGTATGATAAAGCTAAAAAACTGAATGACAGCAATGGTATGCGGGAAGCCTGTCTATGCCTCATGACCAGCTACATTGCCACACTACGTTACGAAGATGGTGCAAAGGCCTTGGAAGAAGCATTCCATCTAATGAGTCCGCAAGACAGACCTATGGATAAAATAAATCTGTTGTCGAAGGCTGTGCTGGCTTATTCATTCCTGCATAATAATGAAAAAATGTATGCTTCGCTGGAACAGATGAAAGTAGCGATACAAGACTTAATAACCGCCACACCGGCACTCAAGAATGCATACTCAGCCCTATATATGGGAATGGAAACTCAATACGCCCTTTACTATGTCCGCACGGGAAACCTCAAGAAAGCCTGGGAACACCTGCAAAAAGCAGATGAATATGATACCCCCAACACCTTCCTGCCGTACAGAGTATCCCGTCTGCAAGCTTATGCAGAATATTATCGTGCCCGAAAAGAATACGAAAAAGCCTTGGAAGCATTGGATAATGCCATTACCCTGACACTTCAGATGTCTTTCCCGGATGCCATACTATATATGGCAATGAAAGCAGATGTTCTGGTGGATATGGGGCAGCCAGAAGTTGCTATCAACATCTACAAGAAAGTAATGCATGATAAAGACTCTCTATACCGAGGATTGTCTAATGCGCAAATGGAACAAATACAAAGCTTGTACAATATGGATAAGCTGGTGGTGAAACGAGAACAGCAACAGGAAAAGATACATTATTTTATATTGATCGTTATCGGGATTGCCCTGCTGGCACTGATCGCTTTCGTTATCCACATGTACTTCAGCAGAAAAAGATTGCAGAAAGATGAGAGAGAAGTGGCCCGTCTGAGTGAAATAGCTGAGGAAGCGAATGAAGTAAAGAGCCGCTTCCTTGCAAACATGAGTTACAATATCCGTATTCCACTGAATAATGTGGTAGGTTTTTCACAGTTGCTCTCTACAGATATGGGATTGGATGATAAAGAAAAACTGGAGTATTCTGAAATCATTCAGGCAAATTCTACTGATTTGATTCAACTGGTGAACGATGTACTCGACCTCTCACGACTGGAAGCTAAAATGATGAAATTCCAGATACTGGATTGCGAAATGCGGGAAATATGCAACGACCTGATATATATGGCCCGTAGAGACAGTAACGGACATATACATGCCGAACTGGAAAGTGATGTGGAACACCAGATGCTTAGAATGGACGCCAACCGCTTCAACCAAGCTGTATTGAGTATGCTGATTTATCCTGTCCCCAATGATACTGATCGTGAAGTGAAGATGCAACTGAGCAAAGACGAAGAAAATCAATTACTGATATTCCGTATCACAAACAGCCCGTTAGTTGACTCTGCATTTGCCTCCCAGCAAGTTTCCATACGACTAAAAATCAATCAATTGTTATTTGAACATTTTGGTGGTAGCTTTATGGTAAGTGAAAGTGCCGAGGATGGCTATCCCATCACTTTTAGTATCTCCTACAAAGAATAAGACTATTCAAAATAAAAAGTGAGTACAATCATTCGGGAAGTAATTTTGTCGACTGACTGCGTGAACTTCAACAACGATTGGTCCGTAAGATCTTTACGGTCTTTCTTAATAAGGTTTGCCAGTCCGAAACAGAACTTCAACTCCGGGATTAGCTTGAAATAAGGCAGATAGAAATCGCATCCCAACCCTACTTCAACATAACAATCGAAAGGCTTTACCAACAAGGCACCCTGCTTCTTCACACTGAAGTCATACGTAGGAGCAATACCCGCCATCAAATAAGGACGGTAATTATTAAAACGTTCAGCAGCAAACTTCAAATCTATCGGTATAGAAAGATAGGCGGATTTCATCGACTGTGAATGTTCTTCACCACTGGCTTGCTCGCGGAATACAACTTTCTTATCCCCGAAATGTAATGTGGGGACAAGACGCAAGGAAAGGAATCGATTCAAATAAAGTTCGCCCAGCACTCCGACCGTAAATCCGGGAGAATATTCAGGCACATCGGCAAACCAACTCTGACCGTCTTCCGTTACATATCCGGTGTTCACCAATTTATAATCCTGCACATGGATACCTGCCAAAAAACCATAGTGCCACCTCCGCTGATCAATATACGGGCGGTTCTGTACCTTCCGTTTCTGTGCCGAAGCACCGAAAGCAAGGAGTAAAGTAAGGATTATCAGACAAATGCGCTTCACATCCTTAAAACGCCAAAAATGACATTTTATTGCATTTTCCTCCGGTTTTCTCCACACTATTATTTAGACAAGGTACAAATTAAGGGAATTTAAACAGGTTTGATAACAACTAATCAAGAAAACCATTATTTTTGCCGAACTAATTAGTACTAATAATTTAAAATCTAAAGAAAATGGCTTACGTAATTAATGACAGTTGTGTTGCTTGTGGTACTTGTATTGACGAATGTCCGGTAGGAGCTATCTCAGAAGGTGATATCTACGCTATCGACCCTGAAACTTGCACAGATTGTGGTACTTGTGCTGATGTTTGTCCGTCTGAAGCAATTCACCCGGCAGAATAATAACAACACTCAAAAAAAAGAAAAGCCCGGTTTCAATTATGAAACCGGGCTTTTCTTTTTTATATACTGTCATTTATTTCAGTTCAGCCAATGCTTCCTTAATACGGCGGATAGACTCCACAATATTCTCATCGCTGGTCGCATAACTCATACGGATACATTCAGGCGCACCAAATGAAGCACCACCCACACAAGCTACATGAGCAACTTCCAACAAGTACATTGCCAAATCATCCGAATCTTCAATCTTACGGTCACCGGCAGATTTTCCAAAGAAAGAATCACATTTCGGGAACAGATAGAAAGCACCCTGCGGTACGTTTACTTCAAATCCCGGAACTTCTTTTGCCAACTTCACAATTAAATCACGACGACGTTCGAAAGCCTTACGCATTTCTTCTACAGGAGCCTGCGTTCCAGTGTAAGCAGCTTCAGCAGCCTTTTGAGATACTGAACAAGGGCCTGAAGTATATTGACCTTGCAGCTTATTACAAGCTTTTACAAGCCATTCCGGTCCGGCAATGAAGCCAATACGCCAACCAGTCATGGCATATGCTTTAGATACACCATTTACGATTACCGTGCGATCTTTCATTTCGGGGAACTGAGCAATACTCTGGTGCTTGCCAATATAATTGATATGCTCGTAAATTTCGTCAGCAATAACAATAACTTGCGGGTGTTTTGCCAACACCTCAGCCAAACCTTTTAATTCTTCCTGAGAGTAAACTGAACCGGTCGGATTAGAAGGTGAGCAAAGAATTAATGCTTTAGTCTTCGGAGTGATAGCAGCTTCCAACTGTGCAGGAGTAATCTTGAAATCCTGTTCGATACCTGCGGTAACAATCACCGGAGTACCCTCAGCCAACTTCACCATTTCCGGGTAACTTACCCAGTAAGGAGCAGGCACAATCACTTCATCACCTGGATTCACCAGCACCAATACTGCATTACAAACTGATTGCTTAGCACCATTGGCACACGAAATTTGTGCGGCTGTATATTCCAGACCGTTTTCCTTTTTCAGTTTCTCCACGATTGCATTACGCAAAGCCGGATATCCCGGAACAGGAGAATAGCGAGAGAAGTTGTCGTCTATCGCTTTTTTCGCAGCCTCTTTGATGTGGTCAGGAGTATTAAAGTCAGGCTCTCCCACACTCAGGTTAATTACGTCAACGCCTTGTGCCTTCAACTCGGCGCTCTTTTGCGACATAGCCAGCGTCGCCGACGGCGACAAACTGTTCAAACGATCTGATAATTGATTCATTTTTCTATCCATTTTATGGTTGTTGCATAAATTTGGCTGCAAATTAAGCCATTTTCTTTGATATTAGAAAACAAAACAGCAAATTACTTATTAAAATGTAATGTATGCCCCATGCGTTCCTTCTTTGTACGCAGGTAACGTTCATTGTACTGATTCGGGGTAGTTTCAATAGGAACAATCTCTGTAATCTCCAGTCCATAAGCCTCCAGCCCCACACGCTTCACAGGATTATTTGTCATCAGTCTCATTTTGTGTACACCCAATTCACGCAGAATCTGAGCACCTACACCATAATCACGCTCATCAGCCAGGTGTCCCAGACAGATGTTGGCATCCACCGTATCCAGTCCGTCTTCCTGCAACTTATACGCTTTCATCTTCTCCATCAAACCAATACCACGCCCTTCCTGGTTCAGATAAACAACTACTCCTTTACCGGCTTTATTAATCATTTCCATAGCCTTATGCAGTTGTTCGCCGCAGTCGCAACGCTTGGAGCCAAATATATCTCCTGTGGCACAAGAGGAATGCACACGTACCAGAATCGGCTCATCTTGCTCCCACGTACCTCTGAACAGAGCCACGTGCTCCAGACCGTTAGATTTCTGACGGAAAGGGATCAATCGGAAATGTCCGTGTTCGGTAGGCATATCTACTTCTACACCTTCTTCCACAATGGATTCTTGTTTCAGGCGATAGGCAATCATGTCACGGATAGAAATCAGCTTCAGGTTAAATTCGTCAGCCATCTTACGCAATTCGGGCAGACGAGCCATTGATCCATCTTCATTCATGATTTCCATAAGTGCACCCGCAGGATAAAGACCTGCCATACGGGCCATATCAATCGTAGCTTCTGTATGTCCGGCACGACGTAATACACCTTTTTCCTGAGCATACAAGGGATTGATGTGTCCCGGACGTCCGAAGGTTGCCGGAGTAGAAGCCGGATCGGCAAGCGCCTGAATGGTAGCTGCACGGTCGGCAGCAGAAACGCCGGTAGTACAACCTTCCAATTTATCGATAGTCACCGTAAAAGGGGTGCCCAATACGGAAGTATTGTCACTGACCTGATGAGGCAAATCTAATTCTTTACAGCGTGACACGGTAACCGGCGCACAAAGCACACCACGTGCATGCTTCAACATAAAGTTTACCTTCTCAGGAGTTATTTTCTCCGCAGCGATAATCAAGTCACCCTCGTTTTCACGGTCTTCATCATCCACCACAATCACAAAGTTACCAGCCTTGAAGTCTTCAATCGCCTCTTCTATTGTATCTAATTTCACTTTTTCCATTCTGTATTCTCCTTTATTTATTTAGGTTATTTCAGATTAGTTTCTATTATCTTTTGAACGTCTCCATTAGTCTTGATAATCCGCTCCATATCCTTATTCAACCGGATACGGAATGCCCAGATGCGGAAGTAGAAGAACAATCCTATCGGCACCAACAATCCACAGGCCATATTCAGCCAATAATTACGGAAAGGACGCAAGTGAGCATGAACCGGAATAATAGGATAGTTATTCAGTGCATTCAGCAAATGAACAGATTTAGTATTGGACATCTCTTCTACTAATTTCTCAAGACGCTCATTTATATCTTCTATTTCTTCATCGATTGAGTCTGCCATCCACAACTTGAAATAGTTGGGAGCACGCTTCAACGCTTTCTTTTCAGCATACGCACGGCAATCAGCAGACAGTGCCTGCAAGTCGGCAGGCAAATGAGTATAGTCAGGATCGTGTATAATCACCTCTTTACGGAATAGATGGCGCACACTGCGTATACCGACGATCTTCTTAAACCAACTCACATAGGCATCGGCATTCAATACCACGGAGTCATTATTGGACTTATAAGTAAGGAATGCACCCAATGGAGCCAAGATAGCTGTACTGGTCCACATACCCATCCAGACAACCCACTGTCCATCACGTGCCATTTTATAGCCCGTATTATTAATAATGTAGTAAATAATAAAAATAAGAACGGATACCACAACCGGCATACCTAAACCGCCTTTACGGATAATTCCACCCAACGGAGCACCGATAAAAAAGAAGATAAGGCATGCCACCGAAAGTGTTAATTTCTCATGCCAGGACGTCATATGACGGCGAAGGCTGGTATCTGTCTGCGACATACTATAACTCTTGACACTCCAATCACTCCCCGCACTCTCTGCACGGCTCACGGCAGTAGAGATAATCTTCTGCTTCTGTGATAAGGTAGCCACATTGAAAAGACTGTCCACATTGTATTCTCCCAAATGTGCCTGCTCTATCTTCAGTGTATCAGCTTTCTTCAAGTCAGCAGAAATCTTGTAAGTGCCATTCATCGCTTCCTTGAAATAGACACGCCCCACACTGTCATTCTGCACCCTCATGGAGTCAATACCCGCTTGCAGCATCGCCATATCCTTGCTGTTGGACTGATTACTCATGATACCGGCATCCACCATATTAAAATCGGAATTGAACTCAATAATAGCATGCTTCTCCCGGAACGCTTCCCGACGATAAGGCACATTCTTCTGATTCATATTCTGCGATTTCAGATTTTCAAACTGCTCACCACTATAAAGATGCAAATACAAATGCTGTTTATCAGCCGTCATTTCCAGTCTTCCAGAATCAGACTTGATAATCTGCGCATTCTCAAACCCCTTTTCGAAGTTATAAATCAGCACGTCGTAAAGCATACCCGTTTTACGGTTCTTATGTTTTACATAAAGGTTATAGCCATCAATCTCGTCATAGAAAACTCCTTCCGGTATATCCAATTCCGGAGATTTCTGCTTCATGGAAATTAGCAATGTCCACAACTTAGTCTGCGCCTTCGGTCCTATTACATTTTGGAAATAAAAAGAAACGCCACAGATGAAAATGATAAACACAATCAACGGGCGCATAATCTTAAGTAGTGAGATACCCGCCGCCTTCATGGCCAGCAGCTCAAAACGTTCACCAAAATTACCAAAAGTGATAAGTGCCGCCAGCAGAATAGCCAACGGCAATGAAGCCGGCACCAATGTTAGGGCGGAATAAAAGAAAAATTGTGCAAGGACACTCATTTCTAATCCTTTTCCCACCATTTCATCAACGTACTTCCATAGGAACTGCATCATGAAAATGAAAAGGCAAATGAAAAAAGTGCCCATAAAGAGCGTGCAGAAGCTCTTCAATATAAATATATCTAACTTTTTTATGCGCAGCATTTTACTCGTTTCATGCAATGAAGACACAAAATTAGCATAAAAAAGGGAGTGTGGAAAATTTTTATATCAAAGTTAACTAAAAACCGCACGTTCTCCGCAGAGTATCTACCTGAGAGTCCCATAACTCGCGCAAATCTTTCACCTCATCCGCCGCAGCGAAATCAGTAACTTCTAGCACGAAATCGTTAGTCAGTTCATTGTTTGTCATCTTTAATTCAAAATATTCCCGCTCATATTCATCATCCAGCCAACGGAAGCGAATAAAAGAGAAAGCCCGCACAGCGATAATCTCTGCGTCACGACGTTCCGTCTTTCCCCAGAAGAAGGTGACAATCTTATCGTCCGACTGTACCCTGTCTGCAAACCAGCCCTCCAAACCGGTGGGGGTACTTATCGCGGACCAAAGAATGCTTTTAGAAGTTGCATTCAAGAGGTATTCCCGATGAATCTTTTGTCTTTCCATAGTTCATATTTGCTTTTTATTGCGGCGGCAAGATAGAGACTTTTTTCTAATTACGGAATATATTTCTCCAAATTTATTCATCCGGCCTTTCCTTTTACCACATAACTCCCTGATACTGTTCTTAAAAGAGGTATATAGAAAGGTTATTTTTCTTTGTATCGTTTCTATTCAATAAATTATTTCGCAGAAAATCTTCACAAATATTTTGGCGATTTAAAGAAAAGCTATATCTTTGCACCCGCAAACAAGAAATGATGGCGGGATAGCTCAGCTGGTTAGAGCGCATGATTCATAATCATGAGGTCCCCGGTTCAATCCCGGGTCCCGCTACAAAGAAGATTTAGACTGTTAGGAGGCTTCCACTCTTGGCGGTCTTTTTTGTTTTTTGCCTCAATTGGTAGCAGGTGACGCTATAGGTGACGCTAATTATCCCCCCGTTGGGGGTACCCGATTCCGTTGACGGAATACGTAAGAGGTATGTAAAAAAGCAAGTAATATATGTGTATAAATTCCCTTTTTGTACAAGGAAAATTTATCGCTGATTATCAAGGCACTACAAAGTATCAATTTCTTGTCGACAAGAAGTTAGGAGTTTGTCGACAAGAAGTCAACTTCTTGCCAACAAACTCCTAACTTCCTGCAAAAGGGGAAATAGCAAATACTCCGGTTTCCATACACCGCATGATTGATAGAACGACTAGTCCAAAATGACAAAATGTCAATAGTACCGTCTTACGTTTCTTTCTTTCGCATCAATGCTACTGTGATGCAGGAAAACGCAAGGATTTTCTATTAAGCAAATACTACATGATACATAATAATATCATAAAGCGTCTTTTCGGAAGAAAACTCAATCTGCCTCATCCTTATTAATCATAAATTGGACAGATTTCTAAAAAAACGATTATTGGACTCCGTTGCTTATCCTCTTCAAAATAGAGAAATATCACCTGTTTTTCGGAGGGGCTACACCCTTTTTCAGTGATGGCGTCACCTTGTTATGAATAAGGTGTAGCCCTGTGAAGTAAAGGGTGTAGCCTTAATAAATGAAAGAGTATTTATTTTCGCAGAAAAGATAGTCTGTTTGGGTGAAAAAGATCATGTAATTATATAAGATAGACCATCTGTTGCATGCAAACAGATGGTCTGATTCTGACAAACTAAGGTTTCAATCTTCTGGAAACACCTTTCTGGCCGAAAGCCTTATTACCAATAATGAGGAAAAGCAGACATAATGCAACAAAACATCCTATTTGGCTATCCTATTGTCATATCAAGTCAGAAATGGAAGTTCCAACATAAATAAAACAGCTGATGAAACTATTTCAACTTTAAATTACTTCTTACAGCCGCAGCAGCGGGCTCACTTGGTGCAACGGATTTCCGGGTACAATAATCAAACTCGGCTGATTTATCACCGCTGAATGACTTCCATTTCAGTTTCAACTTAACAGTTTTACCCTCCGTATCAGGCAATTCATCTAACTTAAAGGCAACCAAACCATCATCCGTATTTCCATACGTATCACCATACGCATTATGCCGGAACTCCACTTCATAAGGATTATCCGGATTTTGTCCTAACAATAAGTTTACAAAATGTTTCTGCGAGCCTCCCCATACAGTTCTGAAACGAAGTGTCAGATAGCCATCTTCTGCGAGAGTCACCCAGTCATTTACTATTTCTACAGGATCTGTACCATATATTTTATCATTTTCTTCTCCCAAATCCGGAGCAATAGGCTTTGTCAAGATACTGTCTATCCAGTTGATGTGCACAGCTTTCGTGTATTCACCACTGGCTTCGTCCACTTCACTGTAATTCATCAATGCTCTGACCTCTTTGTCTCCAAAAGGAGAGGTTTTCACATTGGTCGGTAATAAGGTCGTCTTATCATCCAACTGCAAGAAAAATGCTCCATCGGCAGCTTCCTTCACTGTCACAAGGGCGTTAGGATACCTCAGGTAATAAGCGTTATTGTCGTCGTCGTCCAGACAGGACTGAAAACCTATAGAAGTGGCTACTACTGTTGCCACGGCAAGTGCTTTACTAAATACTGAATTAATTTTCATAATGTACTTCCTCTAATTAAATATTCAAAATAACTTCTTTGTATTAGAGAAATAACAAATTAGAAAAAAGACTGCATGGCATATTGTTAATTAACAATAATGTCTATTATTTCCAAATCATCCGGCACGTGTACCACACCGGAAAATCCCTGAGCTGCTTCTTCCATATAACACGCTTTACGCGTATTCAGCGTCTTATCTTCCGTATGATATAACAACAGATTCTTCACTTTCAGTTCTTCCGCCAGCTTCCCGGCATCCAGTGCCGTACTATGGTGTTTCTCATAAGGTTTGAATATATCACGGTCTTTATACAGACAGAAAGCCTCGCACAACAACCAGTCAGCCCCTTCCACATAAGGACGATTCTTCTCATTATAAGGTTCATCTCCAAGACAAACCAGCGATTGGGCATTCGGCAATGTGGTACGAAACCCATATTGTTTCTCTTTAGTCGATCCTATATCAAAAGATTGTAGTTTTAACTCCCCTGCTTTAAATGTCTCTCCGTCCTTAACCTCACAAAGTTCAATACCATTTCCCAAATACTGTACTATTTTCTTAGGCAACGTCATCCGGCAGATCCAATCCAGAACTTGTAATACTTTATCATGTCCATACACCCGGAAGACTCCTGCATATTTTCCACTTTGCATCCGTTGTGCCACCATCCGGATTACCCATACCACACCCAATATATGATCCGTATGAGCATGTGTCACAAACATATCATGAATACGTTCAATGGCGATACCGGCTTTCTCCAACTGAACCAATATTCCATTTCCTCCACCGGCATCCACAAGCAGCACATTTTCAGCTGTCCGGATTGCGAAACAAGTATTATAGCATCTGGTAACGCCTGCATTACCTGTACCTAACATAATAATCTGAATATCCTTCATCCTCTTAATTCTATAATTACGAAATCTGAGCCACAAAGATAAACAGAATATGCCATTCTATAAGGAAAAATCAAAGCTCTCCTTATAGAATGGCATATTTATAACAGTATAGTAAAGTATATAATTACTTACTGAAATCTCTTGGAGCCGGAACAGGCGGCAATGGTTTACGGTTCTGCAACTCCTTCATTACTTCCTCAATAGCCTTATTGAGCTGTTCGTCTTCACCGTTCCATTCCTTCACAGGATCGTTATCAATCAAGATATCCGGATCGACACCATGATTTTCAATAATCCACTGGCCTGTTTTCGCATCATAACTGGTGAAGAAAGGAACACGGATATCCGTACCATCCATATAAGGCAATGGTCCGCTAATACCTACAATACCACCCCAGGTACGGGTACCGATTAGTTTACCAAGCCCCAATGCACGGAAGCCCCATGGAAAGAGGTCACCGTCGGAAGCAGAATATTTATTAATCAAACAAACCTTCGGCCCCACTTGCACGGCATCGGGTATAGTGCCGACACGCTTCGTTCCACGTCCCATCGTCAAGCGGTAAGGTTCGCGAGACAAACGTTCCAGAATCATCGGAGATACATTACCGCCACCATTAGCACGATCATCTATAATCAGACCTTCCTTGTCGAGCTGCGGATAGAAATAACGGGAGAACTCGTTCAGACCTTCAGGGCCCATATCAGGAATATAGATATAACCAATACGTCCATTGGATGCCTTATCCACCTTCTTCAGGTTATTCTGTACCCAGTTATAATGATAAAGAGGATATTCATTTTCCAGCGGACTGATGACAATCTTTCTTGCACCTGCCAATTGCGGCTTGCTGTTCAACGAGATTTCTGTCGGTACATCAGCCTTTCCTACCAGTAAAGCATAGATATTCTTCACCGTATTCGTCGGTATGCCATCAATGGCGACAATGTATTCCCCAGCCTTAGCCTCAATACCCGGTTCAGTAAGCGGAGAACGCAGTTCCTTACTCCAGGAAGCACCGGGAAGTATCTTATCCAAACGGAAGAAACCGCTCTTATCTGCCGATACCTCAGCACCCAGCAAACCAGTCTTGATACGTGCCGGTTTATCCGTTTCACCCGGATTGACATATGCGTGTCCGCAGTTAAGCTCACCAATCATCTCTCCAATGATATAGTTCAGGTCGAGACGCGTCTTTGCATAAGGCAGCAGAACAGAATATTTCTGTTTGATTGCTTTCCAATCCACACCATGCATATTCTCCAGATAAAAACCGTCACGATAAGCACGCCACGCCTCATCAAAGATTTGTGCCCATTCCTTGGAGTAATCTATCGTAATGGACATATTATCCATATTGACAGGCGTACTCAGATTAGCCGCTCCTTCCGGTATAGCGGTTACATAAAGCTTGTTATCCTTGTAGAACAAAGACTTTTGACTACCCGGAGTAACCGTCATCATTGCACCATCGGCAACCGTTTCTTCTTTCTGACCTTCAAGATCAAAAAACTTCGTTCCGCCATTGCCCCAGTAATATACCTTCTTTCCGTTTGAATAGAAATTAGCATAATAAGAAGCCGACAATGGAAGCTTGACGATACGGTCGGTGATACCTTCCGGATCAAACTTGACGAGTGACGCAGAAGCTGTTTCCTGTTTCGCGTCTTTCTTTCCGGCAGTCTTTTCAGCAGCCTTCGGGGCCTCACTTTCCCTGTCACTCTTCACTCCGGCATCTTTCTGTATGAAAGGTGACGGGGTATCTTTCGAGAGCAAAGCAAGATAAACTCCATACATATTATTATAGACATGGTTCCATTCCAACCAGCCGTATGTAGGATTGAAATCGCGGGCAGATGAGAAAATCAGATACTTACCATCCGTACTGAATACCGGTGATGAAGAATTATACCACTTGTCCGTCACCGGATATTCCTTCTTTCCAGCAATATCATAGACATATACAACTGTTATTTCATTATCTGCATCACGGGTATAGGTCAGCCATTTGCTATCCGGCGAGAAAGTCACATCCTGTGGTTCCCCCATCGGGTCCTGCAATAGCATAGTCACCTGTCGTGAAGCTACATCCAGAAGATTGATACGATTCTGACGGTCGGTATAAACAATCTTCTTACTGTCCGGACTCCATTCGAAAGAGCGGATATACGTATCATTATTCTTGGTCAGCTGCACCGGATTGCCTTCCACTGCATCCTGAAGATAAAGCTCGGTCTCTCCGGTAGCATCCGAAATATAAGCAATGTATTTTCCATCAGGAGACCATTGCGCATTACGTTCGTGAGCACCCGGAGTGCGGGTTATATTTTTCGTCACCCCCTTGGTCGAGGGCAGATTAAAAACCTCTCCGCGGGCAGTTACCACCACCCGTTCTCCATCGGGAGATGCACTGGCAGCAGTCAGATACTTAGCTCCATTCTTTATGGCGCTACGAGCATAGATATTATCCGAAGCAAGACTGATATTTACTTTCTCGGGCTGACGGGTGGCAGCATCCATCTTATAGATATATCCGCCATTCTCAAACACAATGGTATTGCCGGAAGCACTCGGAAACTTTACATCATATTCGGTAAAGTTAGTAATCTTCGACGTCTGTTTTGTCTTCGTATTATAAACAAAGATATTCATGGTGCGATCACGATCGGAAAGGAAAAAGACATCATCGCCGATCCACATGGGGAAGATATCCTGAGCAACATTATTCGTTATATTCTCCACTGATTTCTTTGCGGGATTGTATATCCAAATGTCATCCGCCATACCGCCTTTGTAGTACTTCCAGGTGCGGAATTCGCGCATGGTGCGGTTATAAGCCAGTTGTTTCCCGTCGGGAGAGTAGCTACAGAAGCCACCTTCCGGCAAGGGAATGATTTCGGGCAAGCCGCCTTCCTGGTTAACAGTATAGAGTTTGCCGGAAAAACCACTGCTGATGCGGTTACGATATACGATTTGTTTGCCGTCGGGGCTCCATGCCATTACGATATTATTAGGTCCCATGCGGTCGCCCAAGTCATCACGGGCATTGGTTGCGGTGTAAGTAAGGCGTTGCGGTTCGCCGCCTATGGAGGGGATGGTATACACTTCCGTATTTCCATCATACTGGCCTGTAAAGGCAATTGTCTTACCGTCCGGTGAGAAACGGGGAAACATTTCGTATCCCACATGCGAAGTCAGGCGTTGAGCCTCTCCTCCCGTGACAGGCACTTTGTAAAGATCGCCTGCATACGAGAAGACAATCTCACTACCGTTCGTGGCCGGAAAACGCAACAAACGTGCTTCATCTGCCGCAGAAAGCCATGCAGATGCACCGATCAGAACGAATAAGGATAAAAGTAATTTCTTATTCATGTTATTTGAATTTAGTCAACTTACAAAAGTAAGAAAAGAATAAGAATAATTACACGAAAAGCATGCAAAAAATCAATCTTGCCACTTTAAGTGCAGTTCAACTGATGCCCCGGATTATTAACAAATTCCCCCGGCTTTATACCGAATTGTTTCTGGAAACACTTTGCAAAATACGACGGATTATTAAAACCTACCATATAGCAGATTTCATTAATACGGTATTTATTTTCCGCAAGCAGGGCTGCCGCTTTCTTCAACCTCACTATCTGTATCAATTCATTCGGAGTAACATTAGCCAGCGTCTTGATCTTGGCAAACAGACCGGAACGGCTGATACCAAGCTGTTCAGCCAGGAAATCAATTGTCAGTTCCGGTTCAGAGAAGTTTTGTTCGATAACCTCATTGATACGGGTCAGGAATTTATTGTCCACCGAGTTGCTGGCTATGCTGTTCAAAGGCACCATCGGCATTTTAGAAAACTTCTGGCGGAGCAGATTACGCAAGTCGAGAAGATTCTTGATACATGCCTCCAGATATTGTACTGAGAAAGGTTTCTCGATATAAGCATCCGCACCGCAGTCCATACCCTCTATCTTAGAGTTCGTATCCGTTTTTGCCGTCAGCAATATGAACGGGATATGACTGATAGCCTGGTCCGCCCGCAAAGCCTTGCAAAATTCCACCCCATCCATGCGTGGCATCATCCAGTCGCTCACAATCAAGGTCACCTCATGCACCTTCAGTTTTTTCAACGCTTCCACCCCATCTTCTGCCGTCAGAATGGAATATTGAGCGGAGAAACTGCTTGAAAGGAAGTTCAGCATCTCTTCGTTATCATCCACAATCAGCATTACCGGCTTATCTTTAGAGGACACCACCGACAGACTTTCCGACAAGATATCTTCGGGAACCGCCGGATTGAGAACACTTGCCTCCCCATTCTGCACCGTCTCCCCAACTTGTTCAATAGGCAGTGTCACTATGAAAGAGGAACCTTTATTGATTTCAGACTCTATCTCTATGCAACCGTTATGTGATTCCACAATGCTCTTCACAATACTGAGTCCGATACCCGTACCGGGTTTATTATCCATTGCCTGATAGAAAGGTTTGAAGATTTTCTTCCGGTCTTCTTGGCTGATACCGATTCCGTTATCAGTTACTCTCACCACAAACGTATGCTGTTCCGGCTGAATAAGACAAGAAAGGATTACTTTATCCTTGGTATATTTGCTTGCATTCGTCAGCAGATTGCTTATCAGCTTGGTGACCGCCTCACTATCAACCATAGCCGTAAAATCAGCATCGGGATATTCCACTTCCAGATGTGCACCATGCTGGGTGATAAACGGTTTAAACCGCTCGCAAACCGCCTGTAGTAATTGGCGGATATTCTGCGAAGCAAACCTAATAGTCATTCCCTCCTGCTCCACCTTACGGAAGTCCAGCAGTTGATTGACCAGAAACAGCAGTCGCTGACTATTGCGGTCGATAATATTCAGATCGTCCCGCAGCACTGCCGGCATTGGTATGGACGATTTCATTATCTTTTCCAAAGGACCAATGATAAGGGAAACCGGAGTACGGATTTCATGGGCTATCATCGTGAAGAACTTAATCTTAGCTTCATGTACTTCCTTCTCCTTACTCACATTCAACTGATTGATTTCCGCAGTGTGCTTCTTCTCCGTCCGCTTCAACAGGAAACGAATAAAGAAGGTCAGCGCTATGCACACCAATATGAAATAAAGTATTTTGGAAGCCGTGCTCCAGTAGAAAGGAGGATGAATGGTTATCTTTAAATTTGCTTCCTGGTCGCTCCAAATCCCATCATTATTCGTGGCTTTCACCTTAAAAACATATGTTCCGGCAGGCAAATTGGTATAAGTAGCTTTATTCTGCGAACCTACATAATTCCAGTCTTTATCGAAACCTTCCAGTTTATAAGCATACTGGTTCTTTTCGGGTGTGCAATAGCTCAATGAAGCATAAAGAAGGCTGAATACATGGTCTTTATAAGACAAATCCAGTTCCGTCATCTGATTCAGAGCCTTTGGTAACTGTTTATCTCCTATCCGGATTTCCTTGTTGAAGATTTCCAATCCAGCGATAATGACCGGTGGAAGCACTTTATTCGTTTTTATCTGATAAGGGTAGAAAGCATTGAAACCATTTACCGAACCGACATATATCTTCCCGTCGGAAGCTTTCAAAGCTGCATTAGGCAGGAATTGTTCGCTCTGCAACCCATCGCTGCGCGTAAAAACCTGACAACTCTCGCCGGGAGCATAACGAACCAGTCCCTTCGTTGTGGTCAGCCACAGCACACGCTGGTCTTCAACAATGCCGCAAATGTTACGGCTGGGAATATCCAAAGGTATCGCTTCAAACCGGTCTTCTTCAGCATTATACTTGCAAAGCCCGTTCATCGTCCCCACCCACATATTCCCGTTGCCATCTATCAGCACGCAATTCACTTGATCGTTAACCAATGCACCGGGAACATTGCTGTGCACATAGTTCTTCCAAGTCTTTTTATCCGGATTATACTTAAACAAGCCCTTCCCTTGCGTAGAAAACCAGATATTGCCGTTGGCATCCTGATCTATATCGATGGTTAACGATTCAAGATCTTTGACACGGATAAAGTTGTCTTCCTCACGGTTATACAGGTTTACCCCTGCCATAGAAGTCACCCATATCCGTTTCTCCCGGTCACGGAAAATGGCGTAAGAACTGGTGCCGTCAAGGGTGGTCAAGTCTCCTCCCCTGGTGGTATATATCCTGAACGCGCCTGTTTTCGTATTCAGCACGTTGACTCCTCCCGTATAGGTGCCAATCCATAAATCATCATCATCCATACAAAGAGCATGCACATTATGGTAAGAAAGACTGTTTCTATGTTCATCGGGCATATAATGAGTGAATTGTTTATCCTTGGGAGAAAAGCGGCTCAGCCCTCCATCATCAGAGGCTATCCAGATATATCCAGAAGAGTCTTCACAAAAACGTCCGATAACAGTTCCGTTTACCGAGTTGTAAAAGCGCGAATGGGCAAAGCATTCAAACTGCCCGGTATTAGGCGAAAGATAATTTACCCCACCGTAATACGTCCCGACCCATATTCCTCCTTCACGGTCTTTCACGATGGGATAGACAAAACGATTAGATAATGAATAAGGGTTTGTTTCATCTTCCGTGAACAGTTGATGTTCACACGTAAGGGTATTAAACAACAAAAGTCCGTCATCCGAACCTATCAATAGTTGGTGGGGAGCATATTCCATCAAAGAGTGGATATGTGTAGCCCCCTTACCCTCCGACGGATGCAAATAAGTGGTTGCCTGACCTGTGTATCTGTCTATCTTCTGCAAACCGCATTCCCAGGTTCCCAACCACAGTGCATGTTCAGAGTCCTCCAACATGACCAGAGAGTTTGAGTCATATTTGCCTGTTTCGTAAGTGATAGGGAAAGGATCGAACTTATTCTCCGCCTTATTCAGTTTGGAGACAGTGGGGCTTCCCCAATTAGTGACTGCCCATATCTGATTTTCACTATCAATCAGCACACTGGCCATTAATCCATTGGCATCTTTAAATTCATAATGTTCCAGATAGTGTTTGGATATATTATACTTGAAAATACCTTGCCCTACTGTCGAGAACCACAAGTTGCCGTCTCTGTCTTCTGCAATATGATTCACATTGCTCTTAATGCTGTCACCTTGGGCTGTCAATACATTGAATAGTTCAAAGCTTTCCGTTTCATAATCAAATATATACACCCCGTCTTCTGTCCCTACCCAGATATTGTCCGTAGTGTCGTAAAGAGAAGAGATATAATCATTAGACCCTTGCGGATTCAGATTATAAACCTTTATAGTGGTGCCGTCGTAACGGTTCAAGCCGTCATCCGTACCAAGCCACATAAAGCCATATTTATCCTGCATAATAGCACGCACAGAGTTGGAGGATAATCCATCTTCCACGGAGAAATGGCGGAACCAGAAATCAGTAGAAGCTGCCGGAAGCACCAACGGAATAATACCGGCTATAATAGCAAGGATAATCTTTTTCATTTCTTCACCAGATATTGATTGAACATAATTCCCATTACAATCAATGCAAGACCGATGTAAGTTGTAAACACAATCTGTTCACCCAATATGATTGCAATGAAGAATAAAGACAAGAAGGGAGATAAGTAACAAAGCTGGTTGACCAGTGCCGGATTGGATGTTTTTCGCATGGCAAGGCTGAAAAAGATGAAAGGAATACCCATTTCGAACCCGCCGACATACATACCCGACAGTATACCGGGCAACGTATTAAGATGTACGCCTACCCCCACAGCTCCTATCAGCAAATAGGCCGTGCCAAACAGGAAACTCATAAACAACGCAATACTGCCATCTGTTTTATCTTTGAACTTATTGTTTATCATCCAATACATAGCCCACAGAAAGGCGCTCAATGCTGCCAGCAATAAGCCATGCACAGGTATGTCCATACCTCCCGACTGTCCCGTACCTACAGATATAAGTACCACTCCACCCAGCGAAATGAACATGCCGATATATTTCTTCGGTGGTATGGGCTGATGGGCGAACAAGGCCAACAGAATAAGCAGTACAATAGGCCATGCATAATTGATGGGCTGTGCCACCTGTGCAGGTAGCAGGTCGTATGCTTTGAACAACACCAGATAATAAGCGACAGGATTCAGTAATCCCAATAATGCAAAGTATCCCCATTGGCGACCGGAAAGTTCTGACACCAGTCTCCACTTCTTCTGGAAAGTCAGCAAAAGGGCAAATATGACTAATGAAGTACAACTGGCTATCAGCAGCATCTCAAAATGAGTTAGATGCGTCAAAGCTATCTTAAAAGCAGTGGCTACAGTAGACCAACTAAGCACTGCAATGCAGGCATAAACAACGGCACTTGTACTGTTTTTCATCGGTTCATATATGTTTCTTTTGCAGACATCGTATTTATCTGTATGTTTATAAAGGATTGCTTCCCGTAACCCTGATGCGATATGGCCATTGAGCATCTTTCTCTCCCGGAGCGGGATTCATCCAATGCTCCGTCGGCGCTCCCATCACAACCAACCACAAGTGGGTCAGAGTTTGATTTTTTGGAGCTGTAAAAATAATACTTTTCCCGCTATTATCGCCCATTTCCCCATAAATAGATTCACCTTCTGCCGTTACGGCAACAAAACCATAACGCCAACCTGCCTTATCTGTGTGGATTGCAGTATATCCTTCCTTTCCCGCTTCTCCGCAGAAGTCCACTTTCACTTTCTCTCCCGGTTGAGGAACAGCCAAAGAAATAGCATTGAATCCATAATTTTCAGGACAATTCTCCGGTGCTATCCCATACCAACCATCCGGCTGAGCTATTAGCTGAGAAGTATATTTATTGGTATACGGGCGTGTTTCTTTCCAGACGCGCGGAAAATCCCAGTTGATAAAGTGGCGGTAAGTATCAAACATCTCGTCACAGAATTGTTTCTGATTCAAAGCAGCCAAACGTTTGTAGGTGATAACCGGGTCTTCTCCCCGCTTTCCCTGACGGTAAAGTTCGGCTATAATGGGAAGTCCCCGTTTCATACCCCAATATTCCAAGACGTAAGGTGAATGATAAATGTTCTCCATGTGGAGATAAGCCTTGTGAGTCAACTTCATGAAAGCCTCCCAATGATATTTTTCATCAGTAATCCATTCGGGATTAACCTGCCACAGCATCCATTGCGAAGTCATTTCAAAGAAACCGCATCCTCCCCAGGCTTCACCCTGCCCGTCGCAACTGATCTGTGCCTGAAAACTATGTCCCAATTCATGGGCGATACAGTTCAGTTTCTTATCTTGCACACGGTTGGGAGCAATCCACAAAGCGCCGATTTCTCCGTCATAATCTCCACCGTATGCCGTGCCTTCCAGGGAATAGTTCAGCATCACCATCATGCGATACTTGTCGCACTTGGAACCGGGACGTGAGAATTCCAGTGTATCACGGAAGAAACGGTAAAAACTCTCCAACTTATCCATCAGATTCGGTAAATCGACCTGCATATTGTGCCCTTCCAGCTGAGGCGGATTGGATAAGTCATTCCCAAACCCTTTCTCCCAGAAGATGACAAAATTCTCCGTACAAGCCATACGATGATAACTCCATTTGCTTTCAGGGTTTTGCAAGTCTATGTCCTGAAGGTCTTTGGGAATGTAGATGGCTTTGCCGGCAGGCATAGGAACAGATGCCACATTCTGCGCCTTCAAGGCTAATCCCCAAACGATAGCAAGACTTAATAAAAGGATATACTTCTTCATAATCTTTATTTTGTTCCTGACGGATAGTTTTTAATAACAGTATCTAAATAATCGGTACGTTGTTGAAGCCATTGTTTCATCCGGGTTATCTCCGTCTGATAATTTTTATCAATAGGCCAGCATTCGGCATTACGCTTCATTGCGCCGGAACATCCTACGGCAAAACGACGTGTTTCTTCCCAAAATTCCGACATAATCTCACCCTTTATTTCCATCCAACGTGCCTTGTATTCGCTCACAAAGCGCTTATTTTTGAAAAGATCCGTAAAGAAAGACGGAACACGATAGCCTCCGGTATGATTGACCGGATCAGTGCCCAATACAAGTTCCCGATAGCTGGTGAAATAGTTATGTCCGGTATACATGGTTCCCCAGTCAAAGTCAAATCCTGCATCAAAATCCCAAAGTGGCCCCATAGTCCAAAGCCCGTTTTTATCTTTATGCATATAGATGCTGCGTGGAGCATCTACTTCCACATTGTACACCAGTTCCTGTATTATCATATAATCTATAAACGAAGCAATATTCATCAGCCGAGCGGTTGTTTCATAATCGCTGTCATGTATGCTCTGTTCTAATCGGGCAAAGTCATCCTGCACCCCCTTCAGTTGTGTGGCAGTAGCGTCTTCCGGATATTTCACACAAATGGGCATTCGGTAAACTGTCGACCAGAAGTTGTCTTCCCCGTTCGGATTCAATTCCGGTCCATCGTCCGCATCCAGCGAAATCAGCATACCCTGTTCATCATCCACCGCTACGCGGCTACTCCCTTGTTCCACCTGCTCTGTCAACTGATAGAGCCCGATGTACTCACCGTTCAATGTTACTTCCACATAACGAGAATGATTAGTATAAGGCAAACCTAACTTCTCACCTGCAATAAATGTAAAGGTATTCATCATGTGGGTCGGATCACGGTAATTGGCAAGAAGCACCCAATCCTTTTCAGTAGCCAGTCCAAGTATTTCCGACTTCTTATCCAGCTTAATGCGATAAGGTTTCTTCGGATACCAAAGCCAGGTAGAATTCCCACGTCCGCGAATACGTCCTGTTCCGTTATAATCCCATTCTTCTATTTCAGAGTCAATGATGAAGTTACAGTTTACATAATCCTTTTTATCCTTCCCCATAATAGGGGCAGCGTTTTCGGTGTTGATGGTCAGTTGAGCAACTTGATAGATCATTTCTTTAGTAGATATCGGAAGAGTGCAAACAGGTTCTGAATCATCGGAGCAGCTTGCTAAAAATAGGGATAAGCATATCAGCTCTCCCCAAAATACATTCCTGACTATTGAGTTCATATTAACAGCTAAAATTAATAAATAAAATAAGCAGTAATTCCGCCTATACATTTTATCTTACTATATTACAATTAAGAGCCTGTGTCTGTCGGTACAAACACAAGCTCCTAATATTATTTTGAGAATAGTTATTCTACAATAAAATTGAATTTAAGAGTAGCAATGTATTCTTTACCATCCTTGGTATAGACAAGTTCAACCACTTGAGGATAAGTTTCTCCGGCAGTAATCGTACCTGGCATAAAACCGACTTCCATATCGTAGATCGTGTGAAGTTTGGTATAAGTACGTGCATCTGCGCCCCATCCTTGCGGTTTACCAGCAGCATTACACCAGAATCCTCCTAACTCACCACCACAATTATCTTCATAACTATAAGTACCATCAGGCAATTTCAGACGCATACAGATTTTTCCTTCGGCCAATCCCTCAGAACTATGTTGCTGGATGGCTGCAAAATCTTCCGGCATCAGGCAGAAAGCATGGCAAATAGCTGCATTATCGTAGTAAGCGATGTTATAATGAGCAAATTCATAAGATGCATCAGCCGTACCGCGCACATTAATAATCATCTCAACGCTTTTAGGCTTAGCATTCGGATCAAGCACCACTTCAACTACATCATTATAACTTTCCACGTCGGTGCCACTCAAAGTAATAGTATAAGGCCATTGTTCGTCATCTTCTTCCTTATCATTCCAATACTGACGATTGTATTCATCGGGAGCAGCCATTATCACGAAGTAGAGTTCATTGGTGCCTGCAGGTACTATATATGAAGCCGTACCTTCGGCACCTTTGCTCATTTCCGAATAGGTCGGTTTACCATTTACTATAGCTACATAACCATAACGGTAATCAGATGAAGTATTATCCGAAGTATTGTAGGCCGTGGTTTTAGCCACAACTTTTCCATCTCCATCTACCTGCTCGCCTTTATCTCCCTTGGCAAGAGCACTTCCGGGAGTGATAGCACCAACCGTAGTAGAAACTGTAGTACCGGCAGCAGGCACTTTCATTTTAATAACATTGAAACCGGTAGTTCCGGGACAACTCGCATAACCCACCTGATATTTGAGGTCGCCTACCTTGTATAAATCAGTACTATAATCACCTTTCACATAATCAGGTACAGTCACCGGTTTACTTTCATTATTGGCAAACTTCAAGTCATAGTATACCATACGTGAAGCATAGTCATAAAGATCAGCATAAAGAACATTCTGATTATTACCGCAATATATACGCTGGTAAGTTTGCAATGGATCTTCAGGATATTCCGAATCACGCCAAATACGTCCATATGCATCAATTCCATGTTTCTCTACCCAAGTATGCTGCAACCAGTAACTGGCGTAACGCATCCATTCATGGTTGAAGTGTCGATGATAATTCTTTTTCCAAACATCAAGATGATAGCCGAACATTTCTTCCGGATAGTCAAGTTGAGCTTGCCATTGCGCACACTGTTCCCAGAAAGCACAACCTCCGGCACCATCGGGGCCAAATCCATAACGGAATCCATGATGTAAATCAGCCGGAGCCCCCTGCTTGTTCACTTTATCAGCATAAACTTGGTACTGGAATGAGTGACCGATTTCATGAGCTATGGTAGACCCTACAGGCTGACAAGTAGATGGATTTACCCAAAGGGCACCTATTTTGTCATCATAACCAGAACCAGTGGCAAGCCACTCATCCTGATAAATCAGATAAATCTGCATCTTATAATCGTCAAGCATAGATTTACCTTCACCCAAAGTCGCCATCTTAAGAATGTTAACATTGGTATTGAAGTATAACTCCGCTTTCTTAAGAAGGTCATCAATATCTACGCGCATGGCAGCCGAAACGCTTTCCGCATTTGGATCTTCTCCAAACTCCGGTGACCAGAATACAAAGAAGTGTTCACTTTGCTTCATGCGATGCCATGAATAGTAGCTGTCATGACGAAGCATATACTCAGGACCTTCCTCGAAGTGAGGATTTCCGGCACCGGGACAAATGTATTTGGCATAATCTTTAATTTCATCAGGTTTCAGGTACAATACCTTATACTTTTGAACCAACTTAATAGCCTGCGACTGACCTTTTACGGTAGAGATTGTAACAGTGGCAGAACGGTCATTGGCAGTGTCTTCGTTCTCCTGCATGGTCACAGTCAACTTCAACTCTTCACCAGCTTTACCTTCAGCAGGTGACACACTAGCCCATGAACAGGCATTACCTTCGGCATCCACAACGGCAACCGTCCAGTCCATGTCACTCTTAAAGTTTATTTCCAAGTTCTTGTCTTCGGCTTCAACCGCATAATCGGCCTCCATACCTGCAATAGAACCTTTATATCGAGGATCATAATCAGCTACACGTTTTGACATATCGTCATCTTCACATGCAGTAGTGAGAAACGATGTTCCACTAACAACCATCAACATAGCTGCGAAGTAGAAATAGTGTCGTATATTGCTTTTCATTTTATATTGTTTTAGAAAGTTTAAAAATAAGGTATTACTCGAAAGTTGCGTTCAAAAGGAACGACATCGCTTTTTGTTTATCAGGAGTAGCCAAACCAAATTTAACCATCATTGTAGTTCCCGATGCGATACCCGGAGCACGTCCGATAGCCATGCAAGCCGGATCATCCTCTAACCAAGGCTCGATGAAGAAAGAGAAGCCATCTGCTCCCCAAGTGCAAATTTCGTTATTTGCATTACACCAGTAACCACCATTATTTGCAGTAGAAGTGCCGTCCCAAACATATGCATTAGTTTCAAGGTTCATTATATAAGGTTTTACTGCGCCATCAGAAACAGCAGCAACCAATTCGGCAGAAGACATGCCAAACACATAATTGATATTTTCAGCTACACTCTCGAATGTCAACGAATAAGCATTATAGTCACCAGCAGGAATCGTTATATCCTGAATGATGAAACTCTTATCAAATACAGTCATAGCCATAACGAAACGAATAGCCGTATTGTAGTTTGGTCCATCAAGGGCAAAGCCAAACTCTATCGAAGCTGCACCACCGGCATTTCCATCGGGATAAAAATTGAAGCATTTGGTTGCGGCATCGAATTCAATGATGCCATACAAGGATACATCATCAATTTCACATACATTACCGTTTTTATTAACATACCAGCCATATTTCTTCCCTTCTACATTGGCTTTTGCTTTGTTCCATACACTACGGGAGGCATTAATGGGACAGACAACCACTTTCCCGCTCTCAATAGCACTCATCAGTTCATCTACTGTCATGCCGAGCTGTTGCTGTATTATTGTTTCATATTGTTCGATACTAATGGTAGCAGGAACAGGATCGCCAGCTTTTTTATCAAAGGTACTGGTTACAGTTCCCTTTTCATCTGTTTTCACGGGTGGATTCTCATTTGGACCGTACACATGCATACTTGTAGCATCTGTATATTCTTCACTGCAAGCGGTTGTCATAAACAACGCACCACAAATCATCAGTATATAGATTAATTTCTTTTTCATGGTTCTTTATTTTGCGGTTGTATAACCAGGGTTCTGAACTAAGTTAGGATTGGCATCCAGATTATCCTGCAGGATGGGGAAGATGTCAAGATGGTGATCATTCGGATTAGTGTTAGCACTCTTGCCGAACCATGACTTACCATTGAAAACATTGCATCCATTAGTCATCTTGAAGCGAATAAGGTCTTGACGACGGTGGTGTTCATACACAAACTCCCAAGCCAATTCATCAAGCAAACCACCAAGAATGATATCATCACCACCTTCGTGAGTAGTAATAACTTCAACATTGGTAAGGTTCTTGTCATCATCAAGCGTACCTTGCGTTTCGCGCAATCCATAATCGTATACGCTGCCTCCTTTCAGTTGGGCAACAGTACGGACTGCTTTTTCAGGGTTGTTTTTGAATGCACGACGACGAATCATCGTTACAATATCCGCAGCATCCTGCTCTGTCTCACCATTATATCCGCCCAGACGGAGCAAACATTCAGCCTTAATAAAGTAGGCGTCTGTCAAACGAAAGAAAGGTACATTGTCATCACTGGTACCAATGTTACCCGGTTGAATCTCATAGAGCCATAAACGAGCACCCTGATAGTCACCTGCACCTGGCTTTTCAATAGCCCATACTTCGGGAGTAAGATTCACCTCTTTTCCGTTATCATAGAGTATATTTCCTTGTTGGTCACGCTGAACGCCCCATTTCCAAGTATCAGCCTTACGGGTGTCATCTTCATCATAAGTATCAAAAAACTGCGGTACGCAAGCACTTCCATTCCAAGGGTCGAACGAAACGCCAAATACATCCTTGCAGATGGCGGGAAACCATTTGCAGAAGTGGTTCGTACCATGACCAGCATATTTATTGCTATACATCAGTTCGAATATATTTTCCTTGCTCCCGGCTACGGAGAAAGGCTCACGATAATTCTCGGCCAATGTATAGGCACCATCATTGATGACTTCATTCACCTGTTCGATAGCCAAACCATAGTATTTATTATCAGGAGCATCGGGGAACCAAGCATCATGGTTCAGATACATCTTTGCCAGTAGCATACAGGCACCATAGTAATTCAGCTGTCCTTTTTCCACTTCTTTAGTAAGCAATGGTTTCGACTCTTCTACTTCTTTCACTATGAAATCGAAAGTAAACTGCGGAGTCTCCTGTTTCGGCATATAGTCGGCCGGCAGTTTCAAAGTAGTAGTTACAGGAATATTGCGATGCAAATCGAACAATACATAATAGAACAGCGCACGGAAAGTGCGCAACTCGGCTGTTGCTCTTTCGTTACTGCTGATGGTTTCATCGTCAAGCAACTGATTGCAAGAGTTTATACCTTGATAACAAGAGTACCAAGGGCGATAAAGATGATTAATAGTAGGATGGAATTCATGCTTGTGCAATGAAACATATTGTGCACCCCATCCTCCATAAGTACGGTAAGGGGTCATAATCAAGTCACCACACTCTTGGCTAATATCCATATAACCTTCCCAGCCATCGTACATATCGCGTAAACGGTCGTAAATTACACCATATTGAGCCGCAATCTCGGTTTCAGTAAATTCGTAGCTACCATCACCAGGAAGTTCACTATATAAGGTTTCACTCAAATCGGTGCAACTGCCTAACAGAATTGAACCGGCAAATAATATACCGACAGCACCTTTCTTAAATATCGTATTATATTTCATAATTATTTTGCTTTTAATGAGGTTAGAAAGTTACGTTCAAACCTACAGTGAATGAACGTACAGTGGGATATTTATCACGACTGTCTACACCAGCAGTCCAAAAGTTGTTGCTGCCGAGTTCCGGATCAGATCCCTTGTACTTAGTGATTGTAAAAAGATTATCTATACTACCATAGAAGCGTATGCTTTTTACATAAGTACTTTTCTTAAAGTCATAAGTATAGCCCAAAGTCATATTGGTCAGTTTCAAGTAATCACCATCTTCAATGTAATAACTGGTTACTACTTGTGACTGCTGTGCAGAGAGTGGGCGAATACCGCCAATTGCATCGGCTGCCGATTTCAACTTATTGTAAGCATGGGCGTTGTTTTCATAAAACACACGCTGCTGGTTGATAATCTTATAGCCAAACTGACCGGTAAACTGCATAGTCAAATCAAAATTCTGATAGCGGAATGTATTATTCCATCCCATAGAGATTTTGGGAATGCCATTACCCATACGTTGGTACCAGTTGTCGCGGTCGTTACGCATTTCCTGATAAAATTCGGCAGCCTGGCCAGTTTCCGGGTTTTCTATCAAGAACAGACCTGTCTTTTCTGATACACCAACTGCTTTCAGTGACCAGATTTCGCCAAAGCTCTTGCCTACCTCCACTTTGTGGGTATACTGGCTCACAGGGTCACCTACACCTTGCTGCCAAAGAATATTCTCAGTCTGATAAAGGTCATTGGAAAGGCTTACCAACTTATTGGCATTATGTTGCATTGTTAGTGCAGTATTCCATTCAAAATCTTTGGTTTGAATAGGAATGGCACGAACCATAATTTCGATACCGGAATTGCGCATCTTACCTACATTGGCCAGGGTAGAAGTATACAAATTAGGGGGACTGGGTACGGCATAATCAAAAAGCATATCCGAGGTATTCTTTACATAGAAGTCTACGGAACCACCCAAACGGTCATTCAATACGCCCCAGTCCAGACCTACATTGAGTTCTTTGGCAATCTCCCATTTCAAATCAGGATTGGCATTTGATAATGCTTTCAATCCTTTAGCCCATTTCCCATCACGGTAATAATTACCACCGGAGTAACTATAGCGAACAATAGATTGGTAAGAATAAGCCGGAATTACACCAGTCACACCATAACCGGCACGAAGTTTTAAATTGTTCAACCAGTTACGAGTCGATTCCAGAAAACTCTCATTCATGATATTCCAACCCAAGGAAACAGAAGGGAAAGCGCCCCATTTATGGTTGGCACCAAACTTGGAAGAACCCTCGTAACGAACAGAAGCCAAAATGTTATAACGATTATCAAAACCATAGCTGATACGGGCAAATGTACCAATCAAAGTCGATTCTGTCTTTGAGCTACTCATTGAAGCCTTACCATCAGTAAGATATTCACCGGCACCCATATTGTTGTAACCAAAGTAATCTGTCGGGAAATTGGCATTCCACATACCAGCACTCTCATAAGTATTTCTTGACCAGCTGTAACCTACCATACCTTCAAAACGGTGCTTTCCTGCAAATGTAGCGTGATATTTAGAAGTCAATTCCAAGTAATCTGTACGATCATAATTATCACTTAGACTTGCCTCGCCAGTCAGGTTACCAATCGCAGTAGTAGTATGATACTTAGTGTTGTATGAACCGGTTTTACCTGTTGAACGGTGACTGGCCAACATTAAGTTAGTTTGCCATCCTTTAATCGGTTCAAAAGTTACATTTCCGGTAATTCGAGTATTTATTTCCTTTGTTTCACCTGTACTTTCATTCTGCAACGAAACAGGATTGTAGTATTGTAACAGTGAACGTTCGTTGTAAGTACCGTCTTCATTCCAAATTGGAGAAGTCGGATTTCGAATTACAGCTTGTCTATAAATTTGCGTAAGGCTATTTACTCCATAAGCATCATACTTATCCAAATACTTATAATTGTCTTGCACAATGTTTAGGTTTACCTTCAACATATTGTTGAACATCCAATGACTCACATCAAACGACACACTCAAGTCTTCGTTACCAGACTTCTTCATTACCCCCTGCTGATTGCGATAAGTTACATTACCATAATAAGAGGTAGTAGAAGAACCGCCTGTGATAGAAAAGCTATGATTATGTGTCACACCAGTACGACTCACCGCATCGAGCCAGTCAGTGTCATACCCTTCGTCATTATATTGTGTTTTTCCTGCACGAATGTCATCAGGAGTCATGAAATCTGCTTTCTTGACCCAATTAGAAAATGAGACGTAACCAGAATAAGTGGCAGTTGCTTTCTGTTCGCGCATGCCGGTTTTGGTAGTGATAAGAATAACTCCACCTGCACCTCGCGTTCCATAAATAGCGGCAGCAGAAGCATCTTTCAGTACATCAATAGAGGCTATGTTCTCAGTAGGAACAGTACTCATGCTACCAGGAACTCCGTCAATCAGTACTAATGGAGAAGCGTTACCCGATACAGAGACAATACCACGAAGACTGATTTCAGTGCCTACATTAGGGTCACCCGAAGGTTTAGCAATGGTCAAACCGGCCACTTTACCCTTCAGTAAATCACCCGCATTATTAAAATTACCTACCAAGAAGTCTTCAGCTTTCACACTGGCAATGGCACTCGTCACATCACCCTTCTTCTGCGTACCATAACCGATAACCACCACTTCATCCAACAACTCCGTATCATCGGCAAGAGTAATATCTATTTTTCTCTTGTTTCCTACCGTTATTTCCTGTGCCTTATAGCCTATATAAGAAACAGATAATACTGAATTGGCACCTTTCACCTTTAGTGTGTATTGGCCGTCTACATTGGTTATCACACCGTTAGTGGTTCCTTTCTCAAGAATGTTGGCACCAATAATAGGCTCGCCACTCTTATCTTTTACTACACCCGTGACTGTTACCACCTGCTGTTGTACAGCCTCGATGTCCATTGCTCCCACTGTTTCCGCAAACGTTGCTGTCGGACTGATGCCGACACCCGCTGCAAGGAAAAGACAGGCCGTAGCCCTTAGAACAGCTTTGCTGAACAAGGCTCGATTTTCATGTGTTTTCATATTACATCTTTAATTAAAAGGTTACTATTCAATTACAAGTTATTATTTTTTAATTTTAAAAAAATGGATTTAGTTTACTTTCCATTCAATCACCCCGCCCGAAGCACCTTTCTGCAACTGAGCGGCAATTTTCAATCCTGTCGTTTTTACCGGCTTAAAGTCAAGGCTATTATAGCAGTCTTTCTTCACCACATACTCACTCAATGCCTCTACTTCTTTCCAAGTTTTACCATCTTTATAGTAGAGTTTCCAGCTTTCCGGCACACGGAAGTTTCCATCGTAATGATCGAAGTCCAGCCAATAAACCTCTACGTTTGAAACAGTGTAAGGCTGATCAAATTGATAGGCCAAGGTTTCTAGCGTTCCGTTTCTCAACCACCAATAGTGGTAAGGCTTAGAAATATCCGATGAACGTTTCGGTTCCCATTGGTCATTCACACCCCATGCCCAAGTTTCAACTGAGGCAGATTCAGGAGCGTCTTTCTGGATAGGAGCCTGTATCATCAGCGTACGTGCCTTGCTGGCAATTGTCGGTTCGGGAGTGGGGTGGGCATACTCGGCAGCTTCGGGAATCCATACTGCCATCTGGTCTGCACCACGGTTATTCCAGGTTGAATAAGGGATAGCTTTGAAAGGAACCTCTTTCACACTGCCGTCTTTACCTATTTCTTTCGCATGACCGGTCAGCACCACAACACCGTTCAACAGATCAGCGTCAAAAGCAGCTTCCATAGATGTTCCATCGGGAATGAATTTGTTGAAAACAATGCTGTCCACTTGGTCTTTGCCTTCCAGACAGAACATGATAGGACCACGCTCGATAGCCAGTTTACCACGGTCATCCTCTACATTATCATTGGCTTTAATGCGGCGTACATCCATCGGAAGACTAATTTCTACTACATCACCCGCCTTCCAGGTACGTGAAATAGTGGCGTAGCCATCATACTGCTTGGCATTTATCTTTTTACCATTAACTGAAATGCTGTAAGCACCTGCTTTATCAGTAAATGAATAAAGATCCGTCGGCACGGGAGCATCCTGCGCCCAACCCGGAATGCGGAAACGCAAAGCGAATTCCTGCTCTTTCTCTGGAGTAACCGAGATGGAAACCTTTCCTTCCCAAGGATAATCAGTAGTCTGTTCCAAAGCTACATTGTTGCTTTCCGTATTCAGATCAGCTTTGCTCTGGATATAAAGATTAACGTAAATATCATTGCTTTGAGTAGCGTACATATAATAAGGTACAGAAGCCATGAAACGGGTCACATTGCCCGGACAGCAGGCACAACCAAACCAATGCTGGCGTTCGTGCTGACCCATGGATTCCAACGGGTTATCATAGAAGAACTTGTCACCACTGAGAGAAACACCAGAAATGACTCCATTATATAAAGCACGTTCCAATACATCGGCATATTTGGCATTACCTGTAGCCAGGAACATGCGATGATTCCAATAGACATTGGCAATGGAGGCGCAAGTTTCGCAATAGTTGGTATGGTTGTTCAACTCATAGTTGGGACCGAAGCCCTCGCCTTGAGGACGTGAACCGATACCGCCGGTTATATAAAGTTTCTTGCTCGCCATATTCTCCCAGATGTGGCTCAGGGCGTTGAAGTATGCTGTATCCTGAGTCAGGGCAGCCACATCGGCAACACCGGAATAAAGATATCCGGCACGCACGGCATGCCCCACAATCTCATCTTGCTGCAAAATAGGTTTATGATCCTGACTGTACTCGCTGAGGTGGTGGCCGTCCGTTCCGCGTCCGGTTTCTTCTACGAAGTATTTAGCCATTTTCAGATACTTCTCGTCGCCTGTCACCTTATATAATTTAGCAAGTGCCATTTCGGCAATGGGATGGCCGGAAGGAACATGTTTTTGCCCTTCATCGGGACCAAACACCTGACAAACAAGGTCGGCGTTTTTGATAGCGACATCGAGCAAGGTACGTTTGCCTGTTGCGCGATAGTGGGCAACCGCAGCTTCGTACAAATGACCGCAATTATAAAGTTCGTGGCTGTTGATTTTCTCCCAACGATGCGTTCCCCACCAGCCGGAAAGGCGGTAACACTTATTAGTTACGCATGTAGTGAGGTATCCGTCCGGTTCCTGGGCAGCGGCAATAAGATTTATGACACTGTCCAGATAAGCATCCAGTGCTTTATCATACTTCACAGCCAGCGAGTAGGAAGCTCCTTCTATTATCTTATAAGGATCGGTATCGTCAAAAGAGAAATCACCACGGTGTTCACCTTTCATCAATCCTCCGGCAATGGCAAAATTATCGAAGCGTCCGTTCTTCTCACATTCTTTAAATGCAGAAGGAATGGAGACGGTGCGATTGGTTTCAATACGCGGAGTCCAGAAGTTATCGTTCAGGTGGACTTGTGTGAAAGGGACTTCTTTTATCGGAGCATCAGGCTGAACGTAGGGTTCGCTGCAAGCAATCATACCCAAGAGGGCGATGCTACCGAAAAGGAATTGGATTCGTTTCTTCATAATATCATATATGTATTTTTAGTTCGTTACCAAAAGTGTACGGCAAAGGAAAGGGATTTATCTTAAACTGAATAAAACGAAAGTCCATATGAATGCAAAAATAGTCGGGCTATAAAGGCTCTGGAGGATATTTAGATTATTATTGTATTGGCTTGGATTATTTTTTCATGGCTACAGATATTATACCCGAAACGTATCTGGGATGCACTTGCTCCGTACATTCTTCGCTCAGAAGTACCTCTACACGGAGAAAGTACGGAGAAGGTACGGAGCAAGTACATTCCAGGAAGGGAACAGAGTATAGATTCATTCATTTTGGAGTAATTATGAATATTTTTTGTATACTTTATACCTACCTCCATTGGATTGTAACTATTTTGTAGTTACATTTGCAAAAACTTATAAATGAATGGGTACAAAAGAAAAACTTATCGAACGTTTTAAGACATTGCCCACAAACTTTACATTTGAGGAAATGGAGCGTTTGTTGTTGATATTTGGTTATAAAAAATCAAATAAAGGCAAAACCTCCGGTTCGAGAGTTATCTTTAAAAATGAAGATAAACGCCCGATAATGATTCATAAACCCCATCCCGGCAATATCATTAAAAGTTATGCCATGAAGCAAGTACTGAATGATTTGACGGATGCAGGTTTTATAAAATGAAGAAAGGAGTATAATTATGAACACGTTAAAGTACAAAGGCTTCATTGGTTCTGTCAATTTCAGTGAAGAGGACAGTATTTTCTTCGGCAAAATAGAAGGAATAAATGGAATGGTCAACTTTGAGGGACAAAGCGTTCAGGAATTAACAGAAGCATTCCATGAGGCGGTCAATGATTATCTGGCATATTGCGAAGAGGAAGGAATACAGCCACATAAAAGTTACTCAGGATTATTAAACGTTCGTCTAACTCCTGAAATACATAGCCGTGTGGCAATGCTGGCACAACGTGCCGGAATCTCAATCAATGCTTTTATCAAGCAAGCATTGGAAAAACAAATTACAGCTATGTTATAAAAGTACCCTCTTAAAGGAACTGATTATGAGATGTAATTCCTAATCGACTCCTATGCAAAAATAGTCCAAAGACTAAAAAGATAATCCAAACATAGTCCAAGAATATCACAAAAGGGTGATTCTTGGACTATTCTTTTATTACATTATATTATTCAATCCTTCCGTTCATCCTTTTTTCGTTTACTTTGCACACGAACCAAATAAAGAGCTAATCGATTATGAAAAACTGCACATCTCTCAAATTAGTCGTTATTTCCTTATTTTTATACCTCGGAAATAATCCACTCGGGGCAGCTCCCGGAAAGAAATATGCGCTCTCCTCTCCCGATGGGAAGTTGAAGGTAGAAGTTACTACCGGAGACAAACTGTCTTATCAGGTGATGCACGAAAACGATACAATTCTCTCTCATTCTAACATAGGATTAGTTCTGGCAGACGGAACTACAATAGGAAACAATTCTCAGGTAACAGGTATTAAAAGGAAAAAGGTCAGGGATAATGTAGCATCTCCTTTCTATCGCTTCAAGGAGTTCATAGCCACATGCAATGAACTCAACTTGAAGCTGAAAGGTGATTTCGGCATTACCTTCCGCGCCTATAATGAAGGAGTGGCTTATCATTTTTACACAACGCAAAAGACAGAAGTAACCATCAAAGAGGAAGTGGCAGAATTTAACTTCAATCAGGATTACACAGCCTATCTTCCTTATACAACCAACGATAAGAAGCCAATGGCAATGGCGTTCCAGAATGTCTACGACATCACTCCACTATCGAAGGCACAGCCGAAACCGGCTTTCCTGCCCGTAACCGTGGACTGTGGTAAAGCCAAGCTGACGATATTGGAGTCTGACCTCGAAGCTTATCCCGGTATGTTTGTAGAGAAAGTTGTCTCCTCGTCAACTTACTCCCTGAAAGGAATATTTGCCCCCTACCCCATCAAGACAGATTTCTACCCCTGGCGCAGACAGGAGTATGTGACAGAGACAACTGATTTCATAGCCCGCAGCAAAGGCGCCCGTCCTTATCCCTGGCGTGTGCTGGCTGTGACGGAAAAAGATACGGATATGCCCGTCAACAATCTGATTTATGCACTGGCATCCCCCAACCGCATAGGCGACACTTCCTGGATAAAAACCGGGAAAGTGGCTTGGGACTGGTGGAATGACTGGAACCTAAAAAGTGTTCCCTTCAAGGCAGGCATCAATATGGATACTTACAAATATTATATAGATTTCGCCAGCCGCAACGGCATCGAGTTTATTGTGCTCGACGAAGGCTGGTACGACCCCAAAAGCGGTGATATGCTGACCGTCATTCCCGAACTGAACCTCCCGGAGCTGGTCGCTTACGGAAAGGAGAAAGGAGTGGAACTCATACTTTGGACAGTATTCAACGTACTCGACAGCCAACTGGAAACTGCTTGCAAGAAGTACTCCGACATGGGCATCAAAGGTTTTAAAGTCGACTTCCTCGACCGCGACGACCAGAGAGCCGTTGAAATGGTATACCGCATTGCCGAAGCCACCGCCAAGCATAAACTGACGCTCGACCTGCACGGCATCTATAAACCGACAGGTATCAACCGTACTTATCCGAACATCATCAACTTCGAAAGTCTGTTTGGCATGGAAGAAGTGAAATGGACGGACATTAAAAATAACATGCCGCTTTATGATGTCACTTTCCCCTACATCCGTATGATGGCAGGTCCGGTAGACTACACCCCGGGAGCTATGCGTAATGCCACAAAAGCTGACTGGCGTGCCGTTTACTATACGCCAATGAGTATGGGAACCCGTTGTCATCAACTGGCTGCCTATATCGTGCATGATTCCCCCCTCACCATGCTGTGCGATGCACCGACAAATTATCTGAATGAACAGGAATGTGTAGATTTCATCACTTCCATTCCTGTAGAAACTGATTCTACTTTTATCGCCGCAGGCAAATTAGGAGAATACATTGTGACTGTCCGTAAGAAAGACATCAACTGGTACATCGGCGGAATGACAAACTGGGATGAACGGGATGTGGAAATAGACTTTTCTTTCCTGCCAACAGATGCCCATTACACCGCCACATTATTCACTGACGGCATCAACGCCAACAAACAGGCGGAAGATTACCGCACAGAAACGCTCACAATAGATAAAAACAGCCGGATGAAATTGCATTTAGCTTCAGGAGGAGGATTTGCAATGAAACTCGAAGCCTGTCCGATACGCGGAACGGTGACGGCAATACCCGAAGGCAAAAATATTCCTTCTTTCTACAAGAAATACATTGAAACGGAAGGTTTATATGTCACTTCATCTGAGCGGGTGAGCGACGAGGCGTTGCTGAAGGCCTGCGATATTATCAGTCTGATGTTGGCCAAACGCCCTGATGTAAAAGCGTATATGGTGAAAAAAGGTTGCCATGTGATGGTTATCGGTAAAGACGAAGAAACTTGTGATTTACCGGAGTTTGCCCATATCTGCAATTCTCCTGACAGCATTGCATACTGGAACTGGCGTGCCCGTGGTTTCGGTGGAGCACCGGAAGATGAGTTCTCCGCCAGTTGCGGAGAAGAGAATCTGTTGGCTTTACCACAAGATAAATATACGGGCGAAAATATTCTGATTCATGAATTTGCCCATCTGATACATATGGTAGGAATAGCAGGTGTGGAACCGGATTTCAATGACCGACTGGAAGCATTGTGGAAAAGTGCTGGAGAAAAAGGACTATGGACCGGTACTTATGCATTAAGTAACAAAGAAGAGTATTTTGCGGAATGTGTACAGTCTTTCTTCAACTGTAACCGTTACGCTGATCCTGCCAATGGGGTACACAACTCCATGAACCGTCGCATAAAGCTGAAAGCCTACGATCCGGAAATGTACAAACTGTTGAAAGAATATTTTTATGAAATAGAGATACCGATTAATAATGAAATACACAAATGACCAGCGTAGCGCTGGAGCAAGGTTTGCTGCGCGGTGCAAGTAATTTTTCTAACAATAAAGTAACAATATGAATAGAACCATCCTTTTAATCACTTCCTTTTTAATAGGAGTTGTCTCCGCCTTTGCGCAGGCCGCTTTCAATACTCCCGGTGCCGGCAATCCCGTGATTCCCGGATATTTCGCCGACCCTACCATCAAGAAGTTCGGTGATACCTACTACATGTACGCCACCACCGACGGCAGCGGTGCAGGCTTCGGTCCTGCACAAGTATGGATCAGCAAGGACTTCGTTAACTGGACCCTGATGCCCATGAACTGGCCCGACAGCCACTGGATATGGGCTCCCGACGTGATGCAGCACTCCGACAGGAAGTACTATTACTTCTATTGCCAACCCTGCATCATCCATTGCGGCGTTAGCGAAACGCCCCGCGGCCCGTGGAAGAATATCCTGGGCGATAGCGAAGCTGTCCTCATCCCCGACCGCTTCGTAACAAATGCCATCACTCTGGACGGACAAACATTTGTGGACGATGACGGCTCAGTCTATATGTACTGGGGAACCTGGGGCATTTACAAAGGCTTTGGTTGCGGTGCCGGAAAATTAGCTCCCGATTTGAAGAGTTTTACCGAAACCCGCCTCATCCCCAATACCGAAGCCACCGATTTCTTCGAAGCACCTTTTGTAATCAAACGCAATGGAACCTACTACTTTATGTATTCCTCCGGTTCCTGCCACGACCACACATACCGTGTGCAATACGCCACCTCAGACAAGCCTCTGGGTCCTTACACCTATGGCGGCTGCATCCTCGAAACCAATGCTGACGGAACCATTCACGGTCCCGGCCACCACAGCATCCTTCAGGAAGGCAATGATTACTATATCGTTTATCACCGCCACGACAATCCACACTCCAACCGTGGCTTCCACCGCCAGCTTTGCATCGACCGCATGACATTCAATGCAGACGGGACGATTCAGAAAATCATCCCTACTCATGACGGCGTAGGTGCACTGGCCCCCTCCGTTGTTAAATCAACCAACCTTGCCTTTGGTAAAAGCGTGCGTGCCTCTTCCTCTTATGATGACAATTTCCGTCCCGAATATGCCGTAGATGATAACAACGGAACTTTATGGCGTCCGCGCGGTATGGGACAGGAATGGCTTGAAATAGACCTGGGACGCCCCCAACAGATACAAACGATCTGGACACAATTTGAATATGGCACTCAGTTCTATCAATACCTGATTGAAACTTCAACAGATGGTAAACGCTGGACTATCTTTGCCGACAAGCGGAACAATCATCTGGCAGGCAGTCCGATGGTAGATTTCGGAAAAACCAAAGCCCGCTTCGTACGCCTCACCTATACCGGCGGACAGAAGAATGGTTTCGGTGGCGCTATCTGGAACATCAAGGTATTTTCCGGTATCGAAGACTCCGCTCCCCAACAGTGGCTCGGACTGACAGCCGCTGACTGGAATGGCCGCGAATGGCAGAACAATGAAGGAATGTTAGGAGGTGCTTTTATCCTGAAAGCAGGATCAGCCCGTACCGAGCGCATTGACGGACGCGACGCACTGGTTCTCGAACCGGGCACTACGCTGGAATACCGTCATCCGTTACTTTCTCCCTCCAAAGAGCATACAATTAGTGGGTTAGTTCATAGGTTAGGTGAATGGCAAAGCTACGAAGCGGAGTCCGCCCTTTCATCCGGTGTGATTTCGCTTCAAAGCGGAGCCGAACCCTTAACCATCACTAATCTGCGCTATTATAACTGGAAACAGGCACCTGCCGAACAGGAATATGATACCACTACGGATATCGTCCGCTTACCGGCTGCCGATCAGCAAAAGCGTGGCTTGATAGTAAGCATTACCGCTGATGACTTCGCCGCAGGAGACACCGTACATTATCTTTCCAATCATGGAATAGAAGGATACTTCGAAGCCCACAAAGCCCCCTCCATCATCAAGGAAGTGGAAGGCAAGAAAAGTTTCAGCTTTGATGGTCATCAGGTATTCCAATCCAACTTCTCCCTGCCTGCAACATTGCTGAACAATGCCCCCTATACATTGGAAGCCTGGATACTGAATGATTCCATTGCTGAAAATGAATGTGTAGCCGACTTCACGACTTCGCATGACGAATTGGAAAAGATTATGCTCGTAAACGGTACGGAACCCCGATGCGGCGTCATCAACCACTATGGCTGGTACGAAGATGCCGGATACAAGGACATGAAAGAGCTGACCGGCAAATGGCAGCATATCTATATTGGTTTCGACGGCCGCATGGAACAAGTATATATCAATGGTAAATTAATTAGCGAAAAAGATATTCAATTGCTGATAAAACCATCACAATACGTAACTTTGGGGCGGAATGCAGAACGCAACTGGCCGTTCACGGGCTACCTGCATTCACTGAAACTATGGGACGAATATATTCCAATCAAGAAATAATACCATAAAACGAATAATAACCATGAGAAAAGTATTAGTTACCACCCTGCTGGTTGCCGCCACCGTAGGCAGCCAGGCGCAAGTGAAAAACCAATCGCACGGGTATCCCATCGATCCCGTACCTTTCACCTCGGTGAAAGTAACCGACTCCTTCTGGGGACAACGCCTCAACGCGAGCCGAGAGGTAACCATCCCCCTGGCATTCAGCAAATGCGAGGAAACCGGAAGATATCAGAACTTCGTCAACGCAGCCCACCCCAGTGATACCATTAAAGTAGGCGGACTCGCTTTCGACGATACGGACGTATACAAAACCATCGAAGGTGCCAGCTACCTGTTGCAGACATATCCCGATAAGAAACTGGCCAAATACATTGACAGTGTGCTCGTCATCGTAGCCGCCGCACAGGAACCGGACGGATACCTCTACACCAGCCGAACCATGAATCCGAAACATCCACACGAATGGGCGGGAAGCAAGCGCTGGGAAAAGGTAGAAGACCTGAGCCACGAGTTCTACAACCTGGGACACATGGTGGAAGGCGCCATCGCCCACTACCAGGCCACCGGAAAGAAGAACTTCCTCAATATTGCTATCCGATATGCCGACTGCGTATGCCGTGAAATCGGTACAGGCGAAGGACAGCAAATCCGTGTCCCCGGACATCAGATTGCCGAAATGGCACTTGCCAAACTTTATCTGGTCACCGGGGACCAAAAGTACCTCGACCAGGCCAAGTTCTTCCTCGACCAGCGTGGATATACCAGCCGTACCGATGAATACAGCCAGGCACATAAACCGGTGGTTCAGCAGGATGAAGCTGTAGGACACGCCGTTCGCGCCGCATATATGTATGCAGGTATGGCCGACGTAGCCGCCCTGACGGGAGACACTGCCTATATTCATGCCATCGACCGCATTTGGGACAATATCGTCGGCAAGAAATATTACATCACCGGCGGTATCGGAGCTACCGCAGCCGGAGAGGCTTTCGGCAAGAGCTACGAATTGCCCAACATGTCAGCCTATTGCGAGACTTGTGCTGCTATCGGCAATGTGTATGTCAATTATCGTCTTTTCCTCCTGCACGGTGAATCCAAATACTACGATGTACTGGAACGCACTTTATACAATGGTCTGATTTCAGGCGTATCCCTGGACGGTGGCGGTTTCTTCTACCCCAACCCGCTGGAAAGTATGGGACAACATCAACGCCAACCCTGGTTCGGTTGTGCCTGCTGCCCGTCCAACATCTGCCGTTTCATCCCGTCCCTGCCGGGATATATCTACGCAGTGAAAGATAAAGACGTTTACGTTAACCTCTTCATGTCCAATACTTCCGACCTGAAAGTGGATGGCAAAGCTGTTTCTATCGAGCAAACCACCAAATACCCGTGGAACGGTGACATCACCATCGGCATCAACAAGAATAACGCCGGACAGTTCAACCTGAAAGTCCGTATTCCCGGATGGGTTCGGGGTCAGGTAGTTCCCAGTGACCTGTATGCCTATAGTGACGGCAAGCGTCTGAAGTATACAGTAAAAGTAAACGGAGAAGCCGTACAGAATGAACTGAAGGATGGTTATTTCTGCATTGACCGCCGTTGGAAAAAGGGTGATAAGGTGGAAGTACACTTAGACATGGAACCGCGTACCGTGAAAGCCAGCAATAAGGTGGAAGCCGACCGCGGACGCATTGCCGTAGAACGCGGACCGATTGTATACTGTGCAGAATTCCCGGATAATAACTTCGACATCTTCAGCGTATTCATGAACCGCAACCCGAAGTTTGAAGTAGTGGAAAAGCCCGATCTACTGTATGGCATCAACCAATTGAAGACCGGCGCACAGACACTTGGCTATGACGATCAGGGGCGCCTGACCACTACCGATGTGAGCCTGACACTGATACCTTACTACGCATGGGCCCACCGTGGTTCGGGAGCTATGGAAGTATGGTTGCCGCAAGAGCTGAGCGCATCCCGCCCCACCATGCCTGCCACACTGGCTTCGGAAAGTAAAATAGACGCATCCCACCGCGCAAGCTCCATTTCAGCCATCAACGACCGCCTGGTTCCGAAAGATGAAAATGACCGCTCCCTGCCCTACTATCATTGGTGGCCCAAACAGGGAACTACGGAATGGATCACGTATGAGTTCCCGGCAGAAGCTACCGTATCAAGTTCTACCGTATATTGGTTCGACGATGCTCCCTGGGGCGGTTGCCGTGTACCGAAAAGCTGGAAGGTATATTATAAAGATGCACAAGGCCAGTGGCACCCCGTCACAGGTACCGACAAATATGGCGTTGTAAAAGGTGCGGGAAACACTGTAAACTTTGATCCCGTGAAAACCAAATCAGTAAAACTGGAAATTACCCTGCCGGACAAACATGCAGCAGGTGTTTATGAATGGGAAGTACAATAAAGGTTAGTTAGATATGAATGTTTGTAAGTTAGGTTTGTCGATAGCCATGCTCCTTAGCGGGGGCATGGCTTTCGCACAAGGCACAGTGGATGATTATAACCGTGCCTACGCATTAAGAGAGAAATTCAGTGCCAACAAAGTTTTCTACTCCAACGTCACGCCGCAATGGATAGAAGGCACACATCAGTTCTGGTATGTACGCAATACGCCCGAAGGCCGTATCTACGTATCGGTGAACGCAGACAAGAAAAACAGAAAGGAGTTGTTCGACCATAAGCGTCTGTCAAGCGCACTGAGCAACGCATCCGGCAAAGAAGTAAAGCCCGAGACAATCCAACTGGAACGGTTACGGGTGAACCCGAGCTTAGATACGCTTCGTTTTGTATTTGGCAATCAGCGCTGGATGTACGCCACCCGCAAAAATCAGTTGGTAAATGAAGGCAACCTGCCCGGCCGCAATGCACCACAGAAACACTGGATGGAACGGGATGACGAAAAAGAAGCCGCTCCCGTAACTTCACCCGATGGAAAGTATACCGCCTATATCAAAAATCAGAATGTATATGTGAAGGAACTTACCACCGGAAAAGAGAAGCAGTTGAGCCTTGACGGTACGCTCAGCAACTACTACTCAGCTTATATCCGCTGGTCTTCGGACAGCAAGAAAGTGGCATCCTGCAAAATCCGCCCGGTAGAGAAACGATATGTATACTATGTAGAGTCTTCTCCGGCAGATCAGCTCCAACCGAAACTGCACAAGCAGGAATATGCCAAACCGGGAGACGAACTTCCTTTCAAAATACCTTGCATTTATGAAGTTGAAACAGGACGAGGCATCATCCCCAGCACCGACCTCTTCGACCGGCAGTATGAAATATACGGCCCCGAATGGAACCCGGACAGCCGTTCTGTTACCTTCGAGTACAACCAGCGCGGACATCAGGCATATCGTGTACTTGAACTCTCTGCCGAGACAGGCGCCGTGCGTCCTCTGATAGAAGAAACCAGTGACAAGTACGTGAACTATACCCGCCGCTTCCGCCACGACCTGAGGGACAACAAGCACATCATCTGGATGAGCGAACGGGACAACTGGAACCACCTATACATGTACGACCGCACTACCGCACAGCCCGTCCATCAGATAACCCGCGGCGAATGGTATGTGCGCGAAGTGCTCCGCATAGACGAGGACAACCGGCAGATTTATTTCTCCGCCAACGGTGTGCAGCCGGGCGAAGATCCTTACCTCATCCGCTACTACCGCATCGGCTTCGATGGCAAAGGATTCACCTGCCTCACTCCCGAAGAAGGTATGCACCGGGCCTGGTTCTCACCGGACATGAATTATCTGGTAGACGTTTACTCTATGGTAAACAAAGCCCCCGTTGCCGTATTGCGCAGTGCCGAAGACGGCAAAGTGGTGATGCCGCTGGAGACAGCCGATATCAGTCGTCTGGAAGCAGAAGGTTGGAAAGCCCCCGAAGTATTTACAGCCAAGGGCCGCGACGGGAAAACGGACATGTGGGGATTGATTGTACGCCCTACCAATTTCGACCCGAACCGGAAGTACCCGGTGATCGAATATATCTACCAAGGCCCCGGCGACCAATATGTGCCCAAAACCTTCATTCCGTACAATTGGTACATGACTTCCCTTGCCGAACTCGGCTTTATCGTCGTCATGGTAGATGGAATGGGAACCTCATTCCGCTCACGTGAATTTGAAAATGTATGCTACAAGAATCTGAAAGATGCAGGACTTCCCGATCACATCTCCTGGATTAAAGCTGCCGGAGAGAAGTATCCGTATATGGATATGGACCGCGTAGGCATCTATGGCTGTTCCGCCGGAGGCCAGGAATCCACCACTGCCGTGCTGCTGCATCCCGAATTCTATAAAGCCGCTTATTCCGCCTGTGGCTGCCACGACAACCGCATGGATAAAATCTGGTGGAACGAACTCTGGCTGGGATATCCCGTAGGAGATCAATATAAGGAAGGATCGAATGTAGAGAATGCCCATCTGCTGAGCCGCCCCCTGATGCTGGTGGTAGGCGAACTGGATGATAATGTAGATCCTGCCTCAACCATGCAGGTGGTGAACGCACTGATAAAAGCCAACAAAGATTTTGAATTGGTAGTGATTCCCGGTGCACACCACACGATGGGAGAAGATTTCGGGGAACATAAACGCTATGATTTCTTTGTACGCCATCTGATGGGGGGAAACCCGCCGAAGTGGGAAGAGGTGAAGAAGTGATAAAGTGATAGGGTGATAGAGTGCTTATCACTTTACCACCCTATCACTCTACCCCTTCAGTCGCATAATGAACTTACTTCCTTTCCCCAATTCGCTTTCCACCGTCAATGTTCCCCCATGTGCCTCCACAAAGTCTTTTGAAATGGAAAGTCCCAGTCCACTGCCTTGCACCTTTGTGCCGGGCACACGGAAATAACGGTCGAAGATACTCTGATGATAACGGGGATCGATACCTTTACCAAAATCCTGCACATACAGTTCAACAAAGTCTCCCTCACGCTTGGCACCAATAACGACACGTCCGTTTTCTTTTGAATAACGGACTGCATTGCTCAGAAGGTTCGTCAATACCCAGGCTATCTTCTCACTATCCACAAACAGTTTCGGCATTTTTTCCTCCGGATACTCCACTTCTATCTGGATGCCGAACTTATCCGCCTGAACCTGATTGGCTTTAATGGCATATTCTATAAGTTCGATAGGCTTGGTTATCTTCGGCATCATCTGGAGCTTGCCGGCTTCTACTTGTGTCATGTTCAGGAGTTCACCGGTGATACCCAGCAGGCGGTCGGCATTCTCTTTAATGCTTTTCGATAATTGTTCCTGCTCATCATTCAAAGCTCCTACCCGCTTGTCTTCCAACAACTGCAAACTCATAAGAATAGCTGAGATAGGCGTTTTCAGTTCATGGGAGATGGTGGAGATAAAGGTTGTTTTGGCAGAATCCAACTCTTTAAATTCGGTGATATTCTTCAGCAGGATCACATCACCCAGATTCTGCGGTTCATCCGTATCGGCATCCGTATTCATAATGGTGATGTAAGAAGCCTGAAAATAGCTTTCCTTATTATCCGCATAGATTTTCAAGGGTTCTTTCTTCTCACCCGGAGTAATCAGTTCCCGAACCAGACGACGAAGGAGATCATTCTTCAAGGACAGTTCCTCGGCAGAGTGGCGGATTACATCTTCACGTTTCAGATTCAATACGGTAAGTGCTTCTTTATTGATAAAGAGTATTTCATGCTCACAATTCAGACCGATAATAGGTTCATGGATACTGTTCACAACGGCTTCAAGAAACTTCTTGGCAAAAAGAATATCGTTCAGCGTACTGGCACGATATTCAGTCAGGCGCTCGGCCATACTGTTGAAGCTATCGGCCACCTGGCGGAATTCCTCGTGTCCGCTCATATCCAAACGTTTCTCATAGTTATGATTGGCGATTTCAAGGATGCCACGCGTCAGTTCCTGGATAGGCTTGTTGATGGAACGGGGAAGCCAGACCAGCAACACGATACTGGCAAGAATGCAAATAGCACCTGTAACGGAAATCCACAGCAAAGCACGTTCCAGTCCGGGCATGGCGGCAGGGCTGTCCGGTTCGGTGGCTGTCAGTATCTGAAGATTCACTACGGAGAGAGCAACCAGCAAAATGATCATACCGGCCAGAATGCCTACACTGAGTATTAATTTAGTACGAATATTCATAATGCACTGATGAATTAAATTTTATGCAAGTATAATCAAATCTATGTTTGCTTGCGCCAATTCGCTCACAAATTTTCTGTATTTCAACACCATGAACAAGGATTGCGGAAAGCGGAAAGCAGGACTACCCATGCAAACCGTCGTAATTTGCCGCTCCCGGCAGGCCCGTACCACGGCATCCAGCACGTCCCGGGACTGTACCTGGAGGACTTCACCATCCAACTCAGTGACCAGTTTGAAGTGGTTCAGCAGATAACGCTGGCTTGCCAGGTCGATGCGGTCGGCACTCTCGCGGGGCGTCTGCACATACAGGGCAATGAAAGAAGTATTGTAGCGGGTAGCCAGCCGTGCCGCCTTACGGATGATGCGCCGTGGCGTCTTCTCATGACTGCTGATGCATGCCAGAAACTTCTCGTGCCGGACGCCTACGCTCGAAATGACGACTTCGTTCTCCACCTTCTTCTCCACTCGCAGGGCTACTTCCTTCAAGGCCAGTTCACGGAGTTGGAGGATGTTCTCGGTGCGGAAGAAGTTGGTCAGTGCCGTCTGCACCTTCTCCGGGCGATAAATCTTGCCGGCTTTCAGACGGGTTATCAGTTCTTCGGCAGTCAGGTCGATGTTCACCACCTCGTCCGCTTCCTGAAGGACACTGTCGGGGATGCGCTCTTTGACTTCGATGCCGGAGATGCCTTGCACTTCTTCGTTCACGCTCTCGATGTGCTGGATGTTGACGGCGGAAATCACGTTGATGCCTTCATCTAAAAGATCCATCACGTCCTGCCAACGCTTTTCGTTACGACTGCCTTCTACGTTGGTATGCGCCAGTTCGTCCACGATGACTATTTCGGGATGGATGCGGATGATACCCTCCAAATCCATTTCTTCCAGTTCCTTGCCTTTGTAGAATATCCGGCGGCGGGGGATGACGGGCAGGCCTGCAAGGAGAGCTTCCGTCCCGGCACGTCCGTGGGTTTCGATGTAGCCGATTTGCACGTCTACGCCGTTGTCCAGCAGATCGTGGGCTTCCTGGAGCATCCGGTAAGACTTGCCCACACCGGCTATCATGCCGATGTAAATCTTGAACTTGCCACGACGGGATTTCTTTATCAGGTCGAGGAAGTGTTGCACGTTTTGTTCTCTGTCCATACCTTTAAGTAGTTATCATTATGGGTTAGCCGGGATTAGTAAGTGAGTTGGCATATCATCAATACGGATGATGGGTATCATCAATACGGATGATGGGTACAATCAATGCCAATGATTCCTACAATCAATGCCAATGATTCCCACAATCAATGCCAATGATTCTATGCTAAGTCATAGAGACAAGATACCTCTGTCACTTACATTAAGGCTTTAAGGTTATGCCAAAGACTAAGTGGGTATCTTCCAAACAAGGATTCCAGATAGCCTGTGCAAATATAGGCAATGAAAACGAGTCTGTTATCCTGATAGCCGTAGTAGCTTTCAATGCTACATTGGTAAAGGCAAAACCGGAGTTTCCATATCCTACCGTATAAGTTTCATAAGGAACGAATCCTACGGTTGCATTCAAACCTACCGACTTCACGCTGAACGGATAGTTCAGTTCACAATAGGAAGAATAGTTTTGCGCGCCTTCCTCATTCTTATCGGCACCGGCAAACATAGTGTACCAAGCTATGGACAGGGGAAACTTCTCGCAAGGCAACGTATAGGCCAGACCAGCTTCAAAGAAATGTGCCGTCTCATGACTTTTGAAGTTGAAATACTGACGGGCACCCTGTCCCGCCCACCAAAGGCTCGCCACAGACAGTGACAGACCGGACTCGCCGAATGCGTAAGCTGCCGTCAGGTCTATCTCCTTGTTTGCCTGGCCTTCGGTAGATTTATAACCGTCGAAGTCCGTGGAACCCCACGCAGTCAGAGAAAAGCCGCCGATGCCGAAACCCAGTGTAGGTTGGAAGCTGGCTCCCGTCTGATATACGCCGCGCCAGACGTAAGAGCTTACTAAATCACCCTGCACGGTAAATTCCTGTGCCTTCACATCATTTGTCCCGAAAAAACATGCAGCAACAATGGCTGCTATTACAAAAAACGTTCTTTTTACTTGTTTCATAATTCATTCAATCTTTAAAATACAATCTTTTAAAAAGAGAGAGGCGTGTCTCCGTTCACCCTGTTTTTAGACATCACCATGGCAAAATATGAACGGAGCCTGTCCGCCTCTCTGTGAGATACAAGATACGAGCTACAAGCTACGAGTGACGAGTACCTTTCGGCATGATAGCCGGGCGAATAATTATTCGCCCACAAGTATAGCGCAGCAACTTGTAACCTGTAGCTTGTAGCTTAACTACTTATTTGCCTCTTCGAGTGCAATGTTCAGTTTCAGCACATTCACTTTCTCCGTACCGAAAAGGCCGAGAAGCGGTTTCTGTACTGCATTGTCTACGAGAGTCTTTACTTGTGCCTCATCCATGCCACGTGCCTGGGCTACGCGTTTCACCTGTACATAAGCACTGGCGGGAGTGATATCCGGATCAAGCCCCGAAGCACTGGCTGTCACCATTTCAGCCGGAACGTCCTTGCGTTGCAGATAGGGATGGTGCACCAGGAAAGTATCAATACGGGCTTCTACTTCCGAAAGATATTCTTCGTTGGTAGGGCCTTTGTTGCTACCGGAAGAACTGGTAGCATCGTAACCGTCACCGGCATGGGAAGGGCGTCCCCAGAAGTAGATGTCTTTTGTGAACATCTGTCCTACATTAGCGGCACCGACCACCTTACCATCCAGAGTCGCTACTTCCGCATTACCCTTATTTGGACCTGCCACCTGGGCAAATATCCACAGGATAAGGATATAGAATACAGAGAAGAACACGCAAAAAGCAAGTGTTATTTTGAGGGATTTCAATAAAGTTTTCATTATCTTGTTATTTATTAAAAGAATAAACTGACCACCATATCTATTAATTTAATTCCGATAAAGGGTGCAATGACACCGCCTAAGCCATAAATCAGCAAATTGCGGCGAAGCAATGCACTGGCACCAATCGGTTTATACTGTACTCCTTTCAGTGCCAACGGAATCAATATAGGAATAATGACAGCGTTAAAGATTATAGCTGAAAGGATGGCTGACTCAGGACTATGCAGCCCCATGACGTTCAGCGGTGCTAACTGAGGGATGGCTACCATAAACAAAGCGGGAATAATCGCAAAGTATTTAGCCACGTCATTTGCTATAGAGAACGTGGTCAATGTACCGCGCGTCATCAACAACTGTTTACCGATTTCCACAATTTCAATCAGCTTCGTAGGATCATTGTCCAAGTCCACCATATTACCGGCTTCCTTTGCAGCCTGCGTACCGCTATTCATAGCAACGCCCACATTTGCCTGTGCCAATGCCGGAGCATCATTTGTACCGTCTCCCATCATTGCCACCAGTTTACCGGATTGTTGCTCTTTCTTGATATATTCCATCTTGTCTTCCGGCCGGGCCTCAGCTATAAAATCATCCACACCGGCCTTTTCTGCGATGTACTTTGCCGTCAGCGGATTATCTCCAGTCACCATCACCGTCTTCACTCCCATCTTGCGCAGACGTTCGAAACGTTCCTGAATACCCGGTTTGATGATATCCTGCAACTCAATAACGCCAGCCACCTGCCGGTTGACACACACTACCAACGGTGTACCGCCGTTACTTGAAATTGCAGCAATCACATCTTCCACCTCTTTCGGGAAACTGTTTCCGGCACTCTCCGCAATCCGGCGGATAGCATCGAAAGCACCTTTACGTATCTGAGTACCATTTTGCAAATCCACGCCTGAACACTTCGTTTCGGCAGTGAACTTAATCATCCGGGCACCCGTAGTATTCAGGTCACGCATGCGGCGACCTGTTTCCCGTCCCAGTTCTATAATTGATTTACCTTCCGGCGTTTCATCGGAGATGGAGGACAGCAGGCAAGCCTCTATAAAATCACGTTCGTCCACACCGGGAGCTGCATAGAACTTCGTAGCTTTACGGTTACCGATTGTAATAGTTCCCGTCTTATCCAGCAGCAACGTATCAATATCACCGGCCGTTTCCACCGCCTTACCCGATTTCGTTATCACATTGGCACGAAGCGCACGGTCCATACCTGCAATGCCGATAGCGGAAAGCAGCCCACCGATTGTGGTCGGTATCAGACAGACAAACAGGGAGAGAATAGCTGCAATCGAGATGTACGTTCCCGGATGATCTATGTTCGTATAGTCCGCCATCGGAATCAGCGTGACGCAAACAATCACGAACACCAGTGTGAAACCGGCCAGCAAGATAGTCAACGCTATTTCATTCGGTGTTTTTTTCCGGGTAGCGCCTTCCACCAGGGCAATCATCTTGTCGAGGAAGCTCTCACCCTGTTGTTGGGTTACCAATACCTTTATCTTATCAGAAAGTACCTTCGTACCACCGGTTACAGAACTTTTATCTCCACCCGCCTCACGGATTACCGGGGCAGATTCGCCTGTGATGGCACTTTCGTCAATGGAAGCCAATCCTTCTACAATCTCACCGTCAGCCGGAATCGTATCACCGGCTTCGCAAATAAAGTAATCACCTTTCTTCAGGCGTGCACTACTGATATTGCAGACTTTGCCATCAATCAGGATTTTAGCGGGAGTCTCCTCACGCGTCTTGCGCAGGCTGTCTGCCTGAGCCTTACCACGAGCCTCGGCAATGGCCTCAGCGAAGTTGGCGAACAGCAGAGTAACAAAGAGAACGACGAACACCAGGAAGTTGTACCCGAATGTTCCATATTCCGTAGTCCCCAGCGAGAGGATGCAGACTACCAGCATCACCAGCGTCACAAGCTCCACCGTAAACATAATCGGATTCTTAATCATCACCCGTGGATCCAACTTCACGAATGATTGCTTCAAGCTTTCCATAACTTGCTCCTTTTGAAACAAAGAAGCTGATTTCTTATCTTTCATATCTTTCTTTTTCTACTACTTACAAACTAAAATGTTCAGCAATCGTACTCAACGCATGCACCGGGAAGAATGACAGGGCAGCTACAATGAAGATAACCGCAAAAGTCATCACAGCAAATGTAACCGTATCTGTCTTCAGTGTACCGGCACTTTCCGGGATGAACTTCTTCTGCGCCAGCAGTCCCGCAATGGCCACCTGCCCTACAATCGGGATAAAACGGCTCAGAATAAGCACCCAACCGCAAGCGTAGTTCCAGAAATAAGTATTATCTCCCAGTCCCTCAAAACCGGACCCGTTATTAGCTGCACACGAAGTAAACTCATACAGTTGCTCGCTCAGCCCGTGGAAACCCGGATTATTCAGCCAACCGCCCTCGCTTGCCACAAAGTCGGGATGATGGGCAAACAGATACGTGGACAGAGCCGTTCCTACCAGAATCACAAACGGATGAAGCAACGCCACAACGGTCGCAATCTTCATTTCGCGTGCTTCCACCTTCTTACCGAGGAACTCCGGTGTACGCCCCACCATCAGTCCGCTGATAAACACGGCTATAATTATAAATGTATAGTAGTTCATCCAACCTACCCCGACACCACCAAACCAGGTATTAATCTGCATATTCAGCATCTCCATCAGTCCGCTGAGCGGCATCGTAGAGTCGTGCATACCATTCACTGAACCGTTGGAAGTGACGGTGGTCGTAATACTCCACAAGGCTGTTGCAGCAGCACCAAGCCGCACCTCTTTTCCTTCCATCGCTCCGCCATCCTGCGCAATACCCAGTTCGTCAATACGCGGGTTACCGTTCATCTCCTGATAGACATTGATGCCGACACCCGCCAGATAGGCAAAGAGCATTACACCGAATATACTATAAGCCAGTTTCTTACGATTGGAATAGAAACCGAGTGCGAAAACCATTGCCATCGGGATGATAAGGATAGACCAACATTCCACCATATTGGACAGATACGTAGGATTCTCCAACGGATGCGAAGAGTTTACACCGAAATAACCGCCGCCATTGGTACCCAGTTGTTTAATAGGCACAATGGCAGCCGCAGGCCCCTGCGATACCAGTTGTTCCTGTCCTTCGAGCGTGGTCATCTCCATCTTTCCGTCAAAGCCCATCGGAGTACCTTCTATAATAAGGATGAAACCCACAATCAGCGAAAGTGGCAACAGGATACGTGTACTACTCAATACAAGGAAGTTCCAGAAGTTACCTATTGTCTTCGTTGTCTTTGCGGAGATGGACTTCATGATACCCGCCATAGCCGCCATACCCGTTGCCGCCGTAATAAACTGGAACAGCATGATGACAAACAACTGCGTAAAATAAGTCAATCCACTTTCACCGGAATAGTGCTGCAAGTTACAGTTCACCATAAAACTGATGCAGGTGTTGAATGCCTGATCCGGTGTCTGCGACCCGTTACCGTCGGGATTCAGAGGCAGCCAGTGCTGAGTAACCAGCAGCACCATGCCCCACACAAACCAGAAAGCGTTTAGTATCAACAATGCTTTCAGGAACTGTTTCCAGTTCATCTCCTCCTGTGGGTTAATGCCGGAAACTTTAAATATCAATCTCTCAATCGGCTTCATGAAGTCCGACCATGTCTTCTCTCCTTTATAGACCTTTGCAATATACCGTCCCAACGGATAAGCCAACGCCACCATCAGGACTATTTGCAGGACTACACCTAAAATTTCTGTGTTCATTTCTCTAATTCATTAATAGAATGATACCTTAATTGTCAACTGTCAATTATCTAAAACTTCTCCGGCTTCACGAGCACATACATCAAATACCCGAAAACCGCAATACCTACTACAAATAATGCTGTGTACATACTTCTCTCTCCTTCTTTAAATCCGTTCAAACCAATCCACACATTTCCAAAACAGCCCGAAGGCGAGTAACCCGCTCAACAGGCAGAAAATAAATGAAACCGTTATTCCCATGTCTTTTACCTTTTATCAGATTAATACTATTATCTTGTTTATCACAACAATGCCAAAGACGTGCCAAAGAAAAGAGAAGAGCCTTAATAAACTGATTTACAACAGGCTGATAATTTCATTGCAGCTACTCCACCTCCGCCCCACCCTTCCAAAATGAAAGGGTTCCCTATCAAAACAGCAAGAAAAAGTCTCACATTTCTCTACCGTTTCTCACTTTTTTATTACTTTTGCCGCTACACACATAAAATCAAGACAGCATGAAAAACCTACTCATACTCCTCGTGTTCCTCACCCTCTTTCCGATGCCCCCCGCAGCCGCCACCTCCCTCGTCGACTCCCTGCGCCAACTCGCCCCCACCCTGCAAGGAAAAGACAAACACTTCGCCCTTGCCCGCATCGCCCTCACCACCAACGACATTGCCGACTGGGATTCCGTCATTGCCAACGCACGCACGCTGCAAGACACCGTCTCCCTCTCCATGGGACTCACCAACCGCATCATCTGCCTGTCCAACCAAGCCCCCATCGAACTCCTGCAAACCGAAGTAGACAAAGCCCTCTCCTTCCTCCGAAGTTCCCGCCAGTTCAACTATTACTTCCATACCTACCGGGTATATATCAACACCCTCTTCACCGCCAGGCAACGCGAAGAGGCCCAACAAGCCGCCACAGACATGTTCGAGGCCGCCCGGCAGGAAAAGCAACCCCTGGGAATGGCCATGGCCCTGCAAGTGCAGGGCAGCATGTACTACCAGCTCAACCTCTACACCAAGGCTATGGATGCCCTGGAAGAAGCCTGCCGCGTCTGCCCCGCCTATACCAGCGAAATCAATACCCTCGTCACCCACGCCCTCATCTGCGAGTGGCTGTGCATGACCGCCCTGAAGCTGGAGGACACCGGCAAACTCACCACCTATGCCGACCGCTACCACGAGAATGTGGAATACCGGAACGAAATCCGCCTGGGCGACCCCTCCGGGCACTTCCCCGTCACCGCCGCCGCTTTCCGCGCACAGGCAATGCTCCGCTCCGGACGGCAGGAGGAAGCCCGTGTGCTCCTCGACCATGCCCTCACCTTCATGCGTCCCGGCATCCCCGCCCGTGCCTACGAACACTACTACGAAGCCCGTTGCGAACAACTCTGCCGGCAGGCCGATTACACCGGCGCCCTCATTGCCATCGACACCTTGCTGAATACCCACCAAGGCTACTTCCCCTTCTACCTGCACGACCTACTTCGCAAGGCCGAGATACTCGCCCACCAGGGGAAAGGCGTAGAAAGCACACGTCTCTATTCCCGCTACATCGCCATGCAGGACTCCATCGAACGGATAGAGATAGCCGCCCGGATGGACAAGCTCCAGACCCTTTACGAAGTAGACCGCCTCAAAACGGAGCAAAGGAACTCCTTCCTCTGGTTCCTTATCGCCACAAGCAGTTGCACACTCACCCTCATCATATTTGCCGGATACATCGTCTATTCCCGCCGCCTGCACCGCAAGAACCGCATCCTCTACCAGCGCTACCTGGAACAGGAGAAGATGGAGGAACGTGTACTCGACGCCATCGAAGTGCTTCCCATCAACAGCCTCTCCAAAGAATCGCAACTCTTCTGCCAGCTCAGCGAACTGATGCACGAACAGAAACTCTTCACCAACCCCAACCTGAAACGTAAAGACCTCGCCGAATTGTTGCACACCAACGAAACCTATCTTGCCAACGCCATACGCACCAACACCGACGGCAAGAATTTTCACGACTACATCACAGACCTGAAACTGAAATATGCCTCCCGCTTGCTGATAGAAGACGACACTTTGTCCGTTTCAGAGGTGGGCGAAAAGTCCGGTTTCAACTCTTCATCCACCTACTTCCGCGTCTTCCGCGAGCGTTTCGGCATGTCTCCAACCTACTTCCGCAACATCTCAAAGGAAAAATAATCGTTTGTAACCATCTGATAGTGTGTGAATTCCTATTTTGGGAGTTTAATTACCTATTTTGGGAGTTCACTTTCAAATACATTGTCTACCTTCACCCCAGCTTACGACAAAAACCGGGGTGAAGCCTTGCGGGTTCCGGCGGATTTACAGTCCGCCCAACATCCGCCGCCACCCCATAAAACGACAAGAGATATGATAGAACTATTAACAGACAAACTGCCTTATTCCGAGTGGATGGAACAGTTGAACCAATGGGAATACCTGTGGATAGCAGAGGTCATCGGCGTATTCCTGTTACTGATACTTACCGGCATAGCCTTGCGGACATACTTCAGGATGAGAGAAGCAAAGCGCAAGCTGGACGAATACAAAAAACGAAGGGAGCGCAAAGACCCTTTCGACTACCTGACCAAAAAGGAAGGAAGCCCTAATCACGACTTTACAGAAAGCCCCAATCACGACTAAATAATATAAATATGAAGAAGATTATTCTTATACAACTACTATGCCTGTCATGCCTCGCCACGGCATGGGCACAGAAGGCAGACAGTCTCTACATCTTCCGCTTTGTGCAGGAGAAAGACGTGTTCTACGTTCCCTGGCGGGACAATGGCGGACAGCTTGAACAACTCGTCAGCTTGCTGCAACAATACAAGGAAGCCATCACCGCAGGCAGCATCCCCCTGTACATCAACGGTTATTGCACCGGACAACCCACACACCGGAAAAACCTCCGCATGACAGCCATACGCAGCAATCGCGTCAAGTCCGAACTTATCAGGCGGGCAGGGCTGGCCGAGGAACATTTCATCACCGCCAACCATCAGGGCAGTTATAAAGAAGAACGGAACGTAGTGACCGTAACCGTCCGCATTCCTGTAGATACAAGGGAAGTGGCGGAAAGAGATTTTTCAGACACGGATGACACGGATGACACGGATTTAAAAGCTGCGCAACCCCAGGAACCGACTGCGCAACAAACCGTGTAACAGCCTGAAAACGCTGTGCAGCAACCGAAGAATACCGTACAGCAGCCTGAGAACACCCCACAGCAAGAAAAAAAATCCGTGTCATCCGTGTCATCCGTGTCTAAAAAATCCCCTGCATCCCCCTCCCGCAAAACATGCATCCCCCTCTCCCTCCGCGCCAACCTCCTCCGCTGGGCAACCCTCACCCCCGACCTGGGCATCGAGTGGTACGCCACCCCGCACATCAGCATCCTGTTGAACGCCTCCTGGACCTCTTGGAGCTGGAAGGAGAAAGACCGCCGTTACGCCCTCTGGAACCTCTCCCCCGAAGTGCGCCACTACCTCGGCACCGCCCGCCACGGCTACCTCGGACTTATGTACCACACCGGAGAGTTCAACTACAAACTCACCTCCACCGGCCGCCAGGGCAGTTATCACGGTGGCGGCATCACCGGCGGCTACCTCTGGATGTTCCGTCCCTCATGGGGCATCGACTTCCACCTCTCCGCCGGATATACCCGTGCAGAGTACGACACCTACACCCTCGCACCGACAGGCATACGCGTATATAAAGAACACAACGCCTCCCGCAACTACTGGGGCATCAACAGCGCAGCCATCACACTAATATGGAAGATAGGAGGAAACAAGCAATGAAGACAATCAGCACCCGCACCCTGACCCAGGCCATCAGCATCCTGACGCTGACCGCCGCAACACTCACCGCCTGCATCAAGGACGACCTGTACAACACCCCGCACCCCGACCAGGGCGCCATCATCCTCACCACCGACTGGACACAGCGTGGCGAAGGCATCCCCATCCCCACCGACTACACCGTCGAGGCAGCCCGTTCCACCTTCGTCCTGCAAGCACAGGAGAAGGCCATCCCCGCACTCTTTGCTCCGGGCGCCATAACCCTACTGGCCTACAACCTCCCCGACGGCGTAAGCATCGCCAACGGCACCGCCACCGTAGCCCGTACCACCACCGGCGGCAGCCTGCAACGCCCCGACCCCGGAATGCTTTTCGGCGGCACCGCCGTCACCACCGTCATAGCCGACGACACCGTGCGCGTCGGCCTGCCCATGCGCCAGCTTTTCCGCCGGGTGCAATTCGAACTCACCATCACCGGAGGCGACCCCGAACGCATCACCGGCATCGAAGCCCGGCTGGAAGGCGCAGCCCCGTCCGTCCGTATAAGTACGGGGGAAGTGACAGGCGAAACGATAAATGCAACCGCAAATACAGCCACAGGCAGCGCCGTCGCCGTGCAAATCCCCTTCGTCCGCACGGGCAACAAGCTGACAGCCGCCATACAGATGCCCGGCATCATCGCCACCGCCCCGCAACGCACCGTCATCACCCTCACCTTCACCGACGGCAAACGGCAGACCGCCGAAACCGACGTCAGCGAAGCCTTTACCAACTTCAATGCCAACCGGCTCACTCCCCTGCGCCTCAGCGGCAGCCTCTACGCCCCCGAAAGCGCCGAAGCGAGTGGCAGCATCGTCAATTGGACGGATGTGCAGGGAGGAGACGTAGACGCGGAAATGTGACAATCCGGTCACCTCTTAGTACATAAACTAATTAGAAACATTTTACTTATTCATAAACTAACAATTAATTATTAACAACTTTCAAAAACAGTAACGATTATGAAAACCAACTCAATTCTCAGCAACCTCGCCGCTCCGGCATTGTTCATCCTCCTCTTCGCGGCATGCGAATCAGACAATCACCTGACAGACGACAGCCCCATAGCCGCCCGCATCACTTCCACCATCGCCCAAACCGCCGACACCCGCGCCAGCGAAACCACCTGGAACGACAACGACCGCATCGGCGTAAGCGCCACCTCCACCGAGGGTGCCACCGCCTACACCAACATCCAGTACACCGCCACCGACACCAGGGGCGACTTTGCCGTAGTGAACGCCGCAGGCGAGGACAACGACATCTACTTCCAGGACAAGAAGTCCGTAGACTTCATCGCCTACTACCCCTACACCGGCTCCAACGGCACCCTCCCCGGCACCAACGGCATCATCTCAAAGACCCTCACCCCCGCCGACCAGGTACTTGCCGACCTGCCCCGGATAGACTACCTCTGGAGCCACGCCGACGGCATCACCTCCGCCAACCCGCAAGTCAACTTCAACTTCACCCACCGCATGAGCCGCCTGAAGCTGAACTTCGTGGAAGGTATGGGCATGGCCTTCCCCGCCTCCGGACTGACCTACACCCTCTCCGACCTCAAACTGGCAGGCACCTTCAACACCCTTAACGGAACCGCCGAAGCCGATGCCTCAGCCACAGCCGCCAAACTGGAAAACATCCCCGCTTCCACCACCGCCCAGAACACCCTCTCCACCCTCATCCTCTGGCCGCAGGAAGCCGCCACCGCCTCACTCAGCGTCACCGTCAGCGGCAGCAACTACAGCGCCACCCTCAACCTACTCGACCTGCCCGGCGTAACCCCCGCCACGCAAGGACTTGCCTCCGGCTATTCCTACACCTACAACGTGAAAGTGCACAAGACCGGGATAGAAATCTCCGCAGCCCAAATCACCGCCTGGACCACAGGCACAGGAGGCGATGTAGACGCCAAAGAAGAATAGACCGGCACCGGAAAAAAGAATAACCCTAAATACCGACAGATATGAATCCCATCCTCCCATTCACAGCCCTCGCCCGTGTCCTGCGCCGGACAGGCTTCGTGCTCCTTCTCGCACTCAGTGCGGGAAGCTGCACCACCAACGACGTGTTTCCCAACACCGCCACCGATGACGCCACCCTCATCCGCTTCGACATAGCCCCACGCCCCGGCTTCACCGACCGGTCTTCCACCCGCATCGCACAGACCACGGACGCCGCGCAATGGGAGGAAGGAGACATACTGTGGATACGTGCCGAATTCTACGACAATACGAACACTCCGAAAACCACCTACATCACCGCCCTGAAACGGGACGGAGGCCGCTGGCGTTCACTCACATACGAGGAAGAAGCCGCCCACATAAGCCCATGCACATCACTCCGCGACTACTACAAGAACGAAATAAGGTGGCCCAAGAGTTTATACGGCACCACGGGCACCTATTGCCGAATCTACGCCAGATATCTCGGGCAGCAATACCCCGACGCAAGCGGAAAGATAGCAGTGACCCCGGACATCGACGTGATTAATATCCCCAATAACTACAGCACCTCCTATCCGGGAGAGGTTGTCGAACTCCGGTTCTTCCAGCCTCTGGCGCGCCTGCGCATCACAAAGGCATGCCTACTCAAGTTCAAGAGTTTGAACTACGCGTTCCGTTTCCCCGAGTTTCTCGAAGCCCCAGACTCGTATGTCGACAATGTCTTTTATGTTCCCTCGGACGGAAAAGACTATTTCCTCGACTCCGAGGACAAGAACAGCCAAACCATTCGCATAAACGGGCAGGAAATCCAACTCCTTCCCGATGCCCAAGACAACTTTAAAGGCATGTCCTACACCATCGACCCCGATGCCCTGCCCTCCGGCCCCATCGCCCCCGAATTCTGACGGACATTCAAATAGCCCCCCCATATTCACCCCATAACCCGCAACAGATATGAAAACCTCCACATACACCCGCTTCCGCCGCCTCGCCCACAGCCTCGCCCACAGTGCCGCCCTCGTGCTCGCCGCCGCCTTGCTTGCCACCGCCTGCACCGACCCCGCCGACCCCGCCGACGGAAGCCCCGCCTCCACCGATGCCCTCAGCTTCGGCGCCTCCCTCCTTGCCCCCGGCAACTCCGGCAAGCACACCGCCGACACCCGCACCCGCGCCACCGCCCCCGTCACCAAAGATGCCTTCACCAAGGGCGACCGCATTGCAGTAAGCATCGACAACCAAGTGAAACCCTACGTCTACGGCACCGACCGCCGCTTCACCGCCACCGCCACCGACAACTCCTTCTACTGGACACCGGGACAGCAGCGACAGGACGGCGTCATCGCCTGGTACCCTTACTCCGACGAACTCCCCTCCCTATCCTCCCCGCTCAACATCTCCCGGCAAGACACCGACGACGCATTTGCCGCCGCCGACTTCCTCTTTGCCGGCCCCGCCACCCTGACCCGCAACCCCTCATCCGCACTGACCTTCAGCCACCGCACCGCCCTGTTGCGGCTGAACATCAAAGCAGACGGAAAGACCGTAGTCCCAACCCAGGGATTCGACGTGACCGGAGTAGACGTTAAGGGCACACCGGTAGACGCCACCATCAACCCCACCGACGGCACACTGACGGGAACCGGCAACACCGCCGTCATACACACCCACCGTTGCGCCGCCACCCCCGACGGCTACACGGCCACCTACGAGGCGCAAATCATCCCGCACACCATCCCCAGCGGCGGCACCAGCCTCACCATCCATACCACCAATCCCGATAAGAGGTACAACGGCATCATCCTCAGCGGCAGTTACGAAGCCGGACACATCCATACCTACAACATCACCCTCGGCAACGACCGCGTCTCCATCACCCCCACCGACGAAGACCTGTCCTGGAACGACGGTGACATCCGCCCCGGCCTACCGCCCACCGGCTACGACCTCACCGTCTCCACCGCCCAAGAACTGAAAGACTTTGCCGACGCAGTGAACAACGGCAGCACGATAGGCACCTCCTTCGTAGAAGCCCGCAGCGCCCGCGTGCTGCAAACCGCAGACATCGACTTGACGGGGATAGACGACTGGACGCCTATCGGGAACTACGTTTCTCCCTCTAACAACTATTTCAAAGGAAGCTATAACGGAAACGGATACACCATCTCCAATCTGAAAATCAAAAGTGGAGAATGGTTTAGGGGGCTGTTTGGGCTGGTAATCGGTGAAAGTAGTTCAACTCCCGCTGTGCTCACAGGCATTCATTTGAGGAATGCGGATATAGAGGTGTCTCACAATTCGGATATATCGTGCGGTGCCATTGCAGGGAGAGTTAGCAATGCGGTCATCACCTTCTGTTCCGCCCAGGGAGAAATAAAAACAGATATGAACCAACAAAGGCGAGCAGATAACCATAGCGGAGGGATAATCGGGGATAATAACGGCGGGACTATCAGCTATTGCCGGGCCGATGTAAAAGTCGCCGCTTCTTCCGATACAAATGATACGGGTAGAGAATGCAACGCCGGAGGCATAGCGGGTAGGAATGACGGCACCATCCTTGCCTGCGAAGCCTCAGGCAGCGAGGTTTCTGCCAAAGCCTATGGTGCAAAAGCCCGAGCCGGAGGCATAGCAGGAACGACTTACGGCAGTAGCTACATCGCCTCTTGTGCATCCGGAGTGGGAAAAATTATTGCCAAGGCCGATAGACAAGAAGCAAATGCCGGCGGTGTGGTAGGATATAAAAGCGGGGTGCTGTACAGCTCTTACGCACGGGGAGATGCAACAGCAGAAAGTGCAATATCCACAAATATGGGTGCCATCGTGGGCGACAATAGCTCTGGCGATACAGACCTGTGCATCGGCACCGGCGCAGGCGGGCAAGGTACGTCAAACCTGCCACCATCACCCGGTAGTATCCTCTACGATGCAGATGCCACCGATAAAGAGATATACAACCTCATGAAAACCAAAGATTTTACGAAAGAAATCTCTACCACCACCTACGACGCCACACGCTTTCCCGCCTATGGCATCGAGGTGACGAAGGTGACATTCAGCAGCAAAGGCGCATGGAGTTACGACCCCGCCAGCGGCAAAATCCGCATCAGGGGTCTGCCGTCCGTCCCTCTGCCCTGATGCTGTTCGCGCAAGCGGATATGTAATCCCGGCACCGTTCTCCACCCCGATACCGTTCGCGCAAGCGGATATGTAATCCCGGCACCGTTCTCCGCCCCGATACCGTTCGCGCAAGCGGGCATGTAATCCCGGCACCGTTCTCCGCCCCGATACCGTTCGCACAAGCGGATTTGTAATCCCGGCACCGTTCTCTGCCCCGATACCGTTTGCGCAAGCGGATTTGTAATCCCGGCACCGTTCTCCGCCCCGATACCGTTCGCACAAGTGGATTTGTAATCCGCATCCTCAAGGTATCGCATAGGAGTGGCAGAATATCGTGAAAGAGTGGCAGAGCACCTCAATTGCGGGCATGTCAAAACAGAAAAAGTAATGAAGCAAATGATAAGCGATACTATCTCAATTCTCCTCCTCCAGTTGGAGGAGGAGTACCCGTAGGGGGAGGTGGTAGGTAAAACAATAAAATACCTATAAATCACAAGCCTAAGGAATTCCTTTCTCACCTACCACCCCGCCCTAAAGGGCACCCCTCCTCCAACTGGAGGAGGGGAATGGAGATAGTCCGTTTGATTCAAAACGGTGCAGAAAGGAGTAAAGTTACGAGCTACAGGCTACGAGCTACGAGCTACAAGCTACAAGCTACAGGCTACAAGCTACAAGCTACAAGTAGCTGCGCTATGTTCCGAAAGGCACTTGTAGCCCGTAGCCCGTAACTCGTAGCCTGTAGCCCGTAGCCCGTAGCTCGTAACTGATTCAGAAATAAAGGGCACTTTCAATGCAGTCGCCCTGCAATACTATAAACAACCTGAAAGATATGAATTATTAACCCGTGAAGCCACCGGAAAAACGCTTGTGCAAGGAGTCTGAAAACGCTTGCGCAAGGAGCTGAAAATGGAAGCGCAAGGAATTAAAAATGGAAGCGCAAGCATTTTAAAATGGAAGCGCAAGCATTTTTAAACGGAAGCGCAAGCATTTTTCAGCGCCTGTGCAAGCATTCGTCAAGCGTCCGTGCAAGTGTTTTTCGGCTGCATGGCAACAGCCTCAAGTCCCTCCGTCCCGCCCCTCCGTCGCCTACCCCGGGAGTCGCGCGTTCGGTCGTGTTCAGAGAGGCTCAGCCTGCGCGGCTTTCACACTAAAAACCGATTGGAATATATGCCAAAATTCAGATTTGTGAAACGCAAGAGCCTTCAGAAGAAGGACGATCCGGGCAAGTGGTACGCCTCGCCCATAGTAGAAAACCGCCTGAACACCGGCACCGTGTGCCGCGTAGTGACCCGAAACACCACTACCGCCCCCACGGAACTGGAATAGGGCTTCAACCTGGTGTGCGACGCCATCCCCCTGCAATTGCAGTTGGGCAACAGCGTGCAACTGGGCAAACTGGGCATCCTGCGCCTCAGCTTCGGCAGCTCAGGCGTCGACAACATCGATGCCTTCAACGCCGCCACCATGATACGCAACGTAAAGGTCATCTTCACCCCCTCCAAAGAACTGATGTCCGCCATCAAAGACGGCCTCTCCTTCGAGAACGCCGGTGTGGTGGACAACGGCTTCGTCTATGCCACCACCCGCGCCTTCAAAGAGGCACAGGGCGGAGGCGGCTCCGGTTCGGGCGGCTCCGGTGGCTCCGGCGAAGGTGGACTGGAAGAAAATCCGCTGGGATAAAGACCAGAGGATATACCGGGACAAGGAAATCCCCTCCGGGCAGTGGGTTAGGGCTGCGGGGAGGGGATTAAAATATCCCAACCATAGATAACTCTCTGAAAGATTGACTTGGAGATGAAGGAAAAAGCAATTATCTTTGCATTGTAATTTATTAATAGAAAGGAGGAAAGCCATATGGCAAGACCTATCAAGGAAACCCCGATACTAAAGGGAGAAGATGCTGCCCGTTTTGAAAAAGCGATGCGCGAAGTAAAACCGTTGAGCAAAGAACGTCAAGAGCAGATTCGTAAAGAAAGTGAAGCATTCCGCCGCAAGGTGATTATAAAAATCTGATTTTTGTTATGGAACTGATAAGATTGACGGCGGATTATAAGATGAAACCATTCGATTGCGGTGATACCGAATTGAATGGTTTTCTTTTAGATGATGCGAAATTCTACTTGAAACAGAAAATTGCAAATACGTTTATTCTGGAAGAAGAGAGCAGAGTTGTGGCTTACATTAGTTTGCTGAATGATAAAATATCCAAGCAGGAAGTAGAGAAAGCCACATGGAGAAAAGTCAAAAAGGCATTTCCGCATGAGAAGCACTTCAACAGTTATCCAGCTATCAAGATTGGCCGGTTTGCCGTTTCCCAATATTACAAAGGGCAGGGCATAGGAAGCGAACTAATGTCCTATCTGAAAGATGTCCTTTTGGGACAGAACGGCTATTCAGCCTTTCGCTTTCTAACAGTAGACGCCTATCTTGAAGCTATTCCGTTTTATGAAAGAAATGACTTCAAGATGTTAATTGCAGACGAAGAAAATGAGCATACACGCACCATGTATTTTGATATGATGCAAATCCCTTAAATAATCCGCCGGGGCAGACGGACATCCGCTTTTCAGCTTCCAGTTTTTTCAGGAGTTCAAGAGTTGTTCCCGCGACAGTTTCCGTGTGTAACATCTCAATTCTTCTTTTTTAATCTCCCGGAAACCACTGATGCCACCATACCGATTATTTGTTTTTAGTCAATGCTTTCCTAGGGTTTCTCCGATAGATTTACTACATTTGCATCAGCCACATAAAAACGTGTTAAAACATGGAAAGAACCTATATTAATGAATTTCATAAGCAATGGATAGAGAGCACCTTGGAGTCGATTACCTCTTGGCAGAAGCAGCCTATCTCGTTAGAAGAGAAAAAGAAGCAACAGGAAATGCTGAACCGGCAGAGGGCTATAAGAGAGGGCAAATTGAAAAGCTAAAAGAGTTTGCCACCCTTAATGACTTATGGATCGACTTTAACACTCTTTCTTTATCTTACCTCAATAAAGGTGGGGAAAATGAAGTATTCACCGGTAATGAAGATATTGTATTCAAGCTGAATAACTTTGAGTATGCAGGTGATGACCTTACTAACTTTTTCATCCGAATAAAAGCACATAACCATTTCTTCTATAATGTAGCTTATACTTTAGTAGGTTTTGCCTATAATAGCATACATGAGTTTTGTGCTGTATTAGTTCAACCTTATGTCAGGGCAAAACGAGAAGCTACGGAAGAAGAAATAGCAGATTATATGGAAGCATTAGGCTTTGAAATGGACTATGAAGATGAATACCATAATGAAGAATATGAAGTTTTTGATGCTGTTCCTAATAATGTTCTCTATGGGATAGATCATAAACTATACTTCATAGATACTCAAATCAGACTAAGATCAAGTCATATTGAATGATATGTTCAAGCGAATTTGTAATCCGCCGGAACGCAGCATAGAAATTCTTCAACCATCCTCCTATTCGTTTATAATATAGTCTCTTATCTCTTTCAGTTGAACAACACAAAGATAGCAAACAAAGAATGATAAACTTCTACTGTTTCCTCTGCAACTCAAGAATAATCTCATCAGCCAGATATGCATCACTCTGACAAGCCAAATCACCTATGCGGGCTGCCAGGCGCAAGTAAGTGTCACTGGTATAGAACAAATGCATAGCACGAGGCATAGCCAAATGGAGATGTTCGGACAACAAACGGATAATTCCGTTGAACTTGGTTTGCATGGCAGCATCAACCGGTTGCGGGGTGACACCTGCCTGGAGCTTCCCTGACATCCCTATTACATCATCCGGCGACAGTTCGCAAGCATCTACCGGATGAAGATGATTGTCTATCACTTCCTGGCTGACCAGGCACATCTGATTATTGGGCGCCTCATGTACCAAACGTCGAAGAGCTTCCTCACGGGTGTAGTCGCCTCCTAGGAAAAGGTCAATAGTGCGAATCACCCGGTCGTCGGCAATCCCTCCTTCGATAGCGTCATATTGCTGCCAAATATCATATCCACGACGGCAGGCAACCACGAAATCGAACCAGGCTTCATTATAAGCATCGAACCGGAGATAGCGATAACGTGTAGAACGGATAATATCAATGTCCAACTCATACGTATTCAGCCAATGAGGTTTGCCCGTATTGACAGCTCGCAAAGCCCATTTTATGGCTTGAGTACGTAGCCCTGTCACATAGAAACCCCGCCCGAAGTCGAGATTATTACGGCAAACATCCGCCAACGGCATATCTACACGGCAGGTAGAACCATGATACACTAACATGACTTGCTCCTTCCATGCTGTTCACGCTCCTTCCACTCCCTCATCACTTGCATCACTTCGTCTACAATCCGTTCTTTACTCTGAGTATGCAAAACCTCATAAGAGTCGAAAAGCAAAGGCTCGACAGCGCCCAAACGGTAAAGTTCGGCATAGACTTCGGCTCCTGTAACTCCCATACGGGCAGCTACGCTCTCAATGCAGAATACGGCAAATTCTTGTTTCTTTTGAGTTAATGTCATCATAATCAAGTTCTCCTTTCTCTTTAAACAACACAAAGATAGCAATGTTTTCCGAAAAGCCCGTCGCTGCACGCCCCGAAATGCACCTCAAATCTTATATTCCTCTATCTTCCTGTACAGCGTCGTCAACCCGATTTTCAGTAGCCGAGCCGCTTCCGTCTTGTTGCCTTTCGTGTATTCCAGCACACGGGCGATGTGCCGCCTCTCCATGGCCGAAAGTTCAAAACTGCCGGGAGTCTCCTCGTCCGACTGTTCATAATGGGCATTCTGAATGTCGAGCGGCAGGTCGGCAATAGTCAGCTGTTCCCCTTCGCAAACAATAAGGCTGCGCTCTATCACGTTGCGAAGTTCACGGATATTCCCCTTCCACGGTTGCAGTTCAAGCGTAGTGAGAAATTCGGGAGTGATCTCGGTTATCGAACGGGCCAGTTGTGCGGAGAAGTTCTTCACGAAAGCCTTTGCCAACAGGCGGATGTCTCCCGCACGCTCACGCAACGGCGGCAAGTGCACCTGGAACACCGAAAGGCGATAGAACAAATCTTCACGGAAACGCCCTTTGGCTATCTCTTCCGGCAGATTGCGGTTGGTTGCCGCAATGATACGCACATTGACGCGTGTCGGCTTGGTATCGCCTATCTTGATATATTCGCCCGTTTCGAGGATGCGCAGCAACTTCGCTTGCAGTTCAAAAGCCATCTCACCGATTTCATCCAGGAAGATAGTCCCGTTGTTCGCTTCCTCAAAAAGCCCTTTCTTATCTTTCAACGCCCCCGTAAACGAACCTGCCTTGTGCCCGAACATCTCGCTCTCCAGCAATTCCTTGCTGAACGAGGAACAGTTCACCGCAACGAAATTCTGCCGGGCACGTTTGCTACTGTAATGGATGGCCTGCGCAAACACCTCCTTGCCTGTTCCCGTCTCTCCGGTCAGCAATACAGGTACATCGGTCACCGACACTTTCTGCGCCAATGACACAGCATCTTTCAAAGATTTGGACTCTCCCAGGATAGAATCGAAAGAGTACGCCTGCCCCACCTTCTTCTCAAGCTTTTCAAGACGGGCATTCATCGCGGCCTTCTCTACCGCACGGCTGACGAGGGGAATAATCTTGTTATTGTCATCTCCTTTGGTGATATAGTCGAAAGCCCCGTTCTTGATGGCTTGTACGCCATCGGGGATATTGCCGTGGGCCGTCAGTAGAATGACCTCCACATTAGGCGCAGCTTTCTTGATAGCCAGCACCAGATCCACCCCGTTCCCGTCGGGCAGGAAAACATCACACAAAGCTACATCGGGACTTTGCAATTCCAACTGTTTCAGGGCAGCCCTGCAATCACCAGCCTGACAGACTTCATATCCCTCCAACTCCATCATACGCGCCAAAAGGGTACGGATTTGCATCTCGTCATCAACGATTAAAATCTTACTCATATCTTATTCGGATAAGTGTTTAAACTGATAATGCTAAAAACAGGGTGTGCAAATATAAAGCTTTTCCCGAATACGAACGGCACATCTTTTGAACTTTTATAGTAGAGAGCCTGAAAGCCCCGAAACTGATTTCATAGCTTAACTCCATTAGTACAAGGAGATAAGGGCAGAAAAGAGAGAACAGGCAGCGGGGAGTTTCCTTTCCATTTTGATAAAACCATTCTGAAATGGCAAGGAGGCTTCACAAGAAGATTGGATTAATAACTTAAAAAAGAAGAATATGGAAATCTACAAATTCGATGGAAACGCAACCGCATCCGTAAAAGGTATGCAACATGTGGCAAAACTGATTCAAGACAATACGTCTAAAATAGTCGTACTATCCGCTCCCAAAGATGTCACCAAACATTTGGGCGAGGTAGCCGCCAACTTCTTCAACCGAAACATAGAGGAAGCACACGACAAAATAACCCGGCTGGAATTCCAGTTCATTGACTTTGCCAATGAACTACTTACGGACGACACTATCAAGCACGAAGCCATCCGGGGCATTCTCGACTGTTTCCAGGCAATATGGAAATACAGCATGGAGCCTTTCTACGCTACCGACGAAAAGGAAGTCCTGGCACAAGGCGAGTTACTGACATCCACCTTACTGGGATTCTACTTGCAGGAACAGGGAGTGGACAACAGCGTGATTTGTGCCTTCGACTTCATACGCACCGGTATGAACGGGGAAGCGGATGAGGAATATATCAGCCGGAAGGTGAAAGAGATATGTAAATCATACCCCGATACGCATCTGTTTCTCACACAGGGAAGCATTTGCAGGAATGCCTTTGGTGAGACCGATTGTCTGAAACAAGGCGGAAGCGACTACACCGCCGCCCTGATAGGGACAGCCATACAGGCGGAGGAAATACGGATATGGACAGATGTCGATATACACAGCAACGACACACTGGTAGTGAAAGATGCCGACACGATAAAGAACCTGAGTTTCAGTGAAGCCGAACGGCTCATCTACTTCAATCCCCAGATACTGCACCCGCTTTGTCTGGCTACGGCATGGAAAGAGAATATTCCCATCCGTTTGCTCAACCCGGTGAACCCGGCATCAGAAGGGACTTATATATCCGCCAACAGATTGAACGGGAACATGGTGAAGGCAGTCGCCACCAAAGATTCTATCACATACATCCGGTTCGAATCGAACCACACGCTCCGGCCTTATATGTTCATCAGCAAGATTTTCGATATCTTCGCCAAATACAAGACGATGCCCTGTCTGTTGACTTCATCCAACGATAACATATCCGTAGCCACGGATGACGGGAACTTCCTTTCGCTCATCCTGCGGGAACTGAATAAGTATGCCCGGATATGGGTGGAAGATAAGATGAGTATCATTTCTGTAGTAGGAAACATGAAGTCATCGTGCATCGAAACCGAAGCGCGGATTATGGATGCGTTGAAGAATATTCCGCTGAAGATGATTTCTTACGGAAGTGATGAGAATGATGTGTCGCTGGTGGTCAAGGCAACGGACAAGGCGGAAGCACTCCGGTTGCTCGACGAGAAGTTGCTGAAGAAGGAGTGGCTTAAGAAGGCGTCTTGAATGTATTCTCTATATAACCCGTTGGCGGAATTAATTCATAATGGGAAAGTAATGAGTTTTCACCACAGAGTAACACAGAGTCTCACGGAGTTCTATTCTTTTGATTTCAAATTGATTAAACTCTGTGATACCCTGTGTTACTCTGTGGTGAATTAATTCATAACCGCTCAGAAAGAAATCAACCCGCACCTAAAAGAAATTATTCCGTATTTCTTTCGCAATATAGCGCCCCATCAACTCCTGCCCTTCTTTATCGGGATGTAAGCCATCGCGCAGATAGCGTCCCCTGCCCGAAGGCTGTTCGAATTTCCCGGTTATACCGCTATTAGAGTAGCAATCTATCAGTTGTACGGAGAGAGCACGGCAGATTTCACGCAGAATGGCAATCTTCTCCAGATTACGTTCATTGCGGGCTACATCACCGGTTTGAATAGGGGTACACACAAAAACACGACATTTGGGATAATGCTCCAGAAGGGTCTGTATGGCCCAGCGGGCACCGCCTGCCATAGTGGTAACGTCCACCTCTGCAAGAGTATTACCTCTCAAGGCTTCTTCGGCAGAGCCTAAATCCTTGTCGTTCGTCCCCATAGAAAAGACAAAGACATCGGGAGCCGGATATTGCCCGCTCTCCACCTCGGCAATGAATTTCTGGATATGGACTTTGGAGACATTGTTATGGCGCATTTGCAATTCACGCCCGTCTTCGGTAGGCTGCCAGCCCCCGGATATTCCGGCAAAACCGGCACTTCCGTAATCCTGGGTATCGGGGTGGCACGCCCACGTTGCAGAACCTACCGCTACATTATGATGGGTGGCAAATCCAAGTAGATCGACCACCGTCTTCGACCATTGTTCACCCGCCGTGATGCTGTTCCCATCACAACCGAAATTCATCTTACTGAAATCAGGATAAAGGGATTGCGCTTGCAACGCAATCCCTATCCACAACACAACACAAAATCCAATCGATCTTCTCATTCCAAACATCTAAAATACTTATGAAATAACCTCTAAACCACTTATGAAAAACGTTCCATTATCTCCATGCACATACGTCCGTTATGATACGGGCATTTCCAGAATCCGGCCTTGTCATCCTCAGTATTCACTGTGCCGTCGGCACGCACGCTCCAATGCCATTCGCCGTTCCGGTAATCTATCAGATGCTTCTTGATGAAATCCCAGCAATGAAAAGCCTTGCGCAGTGCCACTTCATCTTCAAAATGTTGGTAAAGATTAACGTGTCCCACCACATTCTCTGCCTGCACCCACCAATGGCGGTCGGTATCGGTCTTCTGTCTATCCGGGAAAGTCTCATAAATCATGGCACCGTCAGGCGTCAATCCTTCACCGGCGGCAGCGGCGATAAACTCAACCAGCGGTTCCACTTTTTCCAGTAAAGTCTTATCAGCCAGTATCAAAGCGGCTTCATGTATCAGCCAGGAAGCTTCTATATCGTGTCCGTAGGAAACAATGCGATACTTACTCCGCCAATTGTCATCGAAGAACAATTCCAGATGTCCGGTCTCAGGATTAAGAATCCGGTCCGTGAATAGTTCTATCAGGTTGCGGAGTTGCTTCTTTAGGCGATCATCTTTCCATACACGGTACAGATTGGTATAAGGCTCCAGGATATGCAGATGGGTGTTCATGGTCTTACGTTCATTCTCGTCTTTATCGCTAAGACGCATATCGGCAATCTCTCCCCACTGGCGGGTAAGAGCCTCGCAATAGCCATTCTTCACAGGGTCGAAGCTATGCTTTTCGATATCCTCGAACAGGCGGACGGCATATTCCAAAGCCTCAGCATCACCCGTGGCACGATGATATTCGCTCAGCCCGTAGATGGCAAAGCCGATGGCATAGATTTGCTTCTTCGTATCTAAAGGGCGACCTTCACAATCGAGCGACCAGTAGACACCGCCGAACTCGCGGTCATAGAAATGATCTATCACATAGCGTTTGGCACGCGTTGCCGCAGACAAGTATTCTTCCTTCTTCAGCAAACGGTAGGCTGCCGAGAAAGTCCAGAGAATACGGGCATTCAATACAGCACCCTTTTCTGTTTCCGGCATCAGGATTCCGGTTCCCGTGATGCGGCCATAGAAGCCACCGTTCGCTTCATCCGTCATCCGGTTCATCCAGAAGGGAAGAATGTTGGCTGTCAACTCTTCTTCCATCTCTTTTCGCATATTCTTGACGTCCATAAAAAAGCGTATTAGTTTATATTTTGAACCCGTTTGGGGAATGAAAGTCAAGCCATACCCTTCGCCCGTATGGGTTTCAGTTTCTCGTTAATCTCCTCCACGCGCTTCTTCGTCAACGGATAGAAGTACACGACCACCATAGCCAGCACTGCCACAGCAGCCGGTATCCAGCTCATAAGCAAGTTCAGACCGGTCAGCGCCTCCTCCGTTTGCACGGCACCCTCAGCCGTATTATAACCGAAGGATGCCAGTATCCACATCACAGCCGCCCCGCCCATAGCGCCGCCAAACTTCTGCGCCATCGACGAAGATGAGAATATAAGCCCGGTCGAAGCCGTTCCGTCTTTCAGTTCGGCATAGTCCGAAACGTCGGCATACATACTCCATATCAACGGTGAAACGATACCCGTACAAATAGATATGACGATTTGCATAATCAGCATCATCCAGAAGCCCGCCGGTGTGCAAGGCAGATAGAAGAACAGAATGCTCAATACCGCCAGTGCCGCCATCGTGGCGATATAGGTGGATTTCTTGCCCAGTCCGCGCGAAAGGGGAACTGCCAGCACCACACCTATCATATTGGAAACCTCTCCCACACCCAGGAACAGCCCGGCATAAAACAGGATTGTGAAATCACCCAGGTTCAGGAATATACTGTCGCCTATGTAGTCTTTGAAGAAATAGGCAGCCGTAGCGCCACGCACCGTATTGAACAGGTTGGAGCACAATGCCGCTCCGATAAGCAACCACCAAGGCACGTTGGCAAGCAACGATTTGAAGTCCTTCCCGATGGAAACCGTAGATACGCTCTTCACGTACTCCCTCGTCATGCTGAAACATAGCAGGAACACGACGAAGCACAACGCAGCAATCACAATCATGGAATATTGCCAACTGACGGTCACCGAACCGGTCATCTCCCTGAACCACGTGCAAAGCGGCTCCCAGGCAAACAAGGCTATGAAACTACCACCGTATGCAAAGAACATCCGGTAGGAAGAGAACACCGTCTTCGTGTCCGAGTCATCCGTCATCACCCCCAGCATAGCCCCGTATGGAACATTGATAGCTGTATAAACCGTCATCATCAGAATGTAAGTGACGTATGCCCAGATAAGTTTCCCCGTAGGCCCGAAGTCGGGCGTGGTAAACATCAATATACCGCAGACGGCAAACGGAAGAGAAATCCACAGCAGATAAGGACGGTATTTTCCCCATCGCGTATGGGTTCGGTCGGCAATGATGCCCATCATCGGGTCGGACACCGCATCCCAAATGCGCGTTACCAACAGCAGGACGCCCGTATCCGCCAGACTCAGCCCGTATATATTAGAATAGAATATAGGCAGATAATAGGAGAATATCTTCCAGAACATAGAGGAAGACATATCACCAAAGCCATAACCAATTTTCTCTTTCAGTGTTGCCATACTATTAAATTAAAGATTTATAACCATCGATACGCAAACTTTGCCACCGCGTCCACACACCCTTCTGAGCGGGGGTGAATTCAGTCCTGGACTGAATAGGGTTCAGTCCAGGAGTGAACCTATTTCAGTCCCGGACTGAATGCCATTCACTGACGGGCTGATAAAGGCACAAAGATATTTATTTCCGCATGAGTTGCAAATTATTACTAATAAGTTTCTTCAGCGTCTCCACCGAAGCCGAAGAGGACAATCCGTCCACCGGCGTATTCATGCAGTAATCCACCAGCTTGTCCACCGTAGAAGTGGCTACGTGCATCCGCGTGTCCGACGAGGCATAATAGATGAACACCTTGCCGTCTTCATCCGCAATCCAGCCGTTGGTGAAGAGCACATTGCTTACGTCACCGATACGTTCTTCTCCCTCAGGAGCCATAAAGTAACCGCCTGGAGTAGCTATCAGGCGTGTAGGATCGTCCAGGGCGGTCATATACATATAGAGCACATAACGCAGTCCGGCAGCGCAGGCACGCACCCCATGAGCCAGGTGCAACCAGCCTTTCTCCGTCTTTATCGGATGCGGACCCTCACCGTTCTTTACCTCCTTGATGGTGTGGTAGTAGCGTTGGTCGATGATGGTTTCCTCTTTCACCTCCGCGTGTGTCATGTCGTCTACCAAGGCCCAGCCTATGCCGCCGCCGCTTCCGGCATCAATAAATCCATCCTGCGGACGGGTGTAAAGGGCATATTTGCCATCTACAAATTCGGGATGAAGCACCACATTACGTTGCTGGCTCTTAGTTTTCAGGTCGGGCAGACGCTCCCAAGTCTTCAAATCACGGGTACGTGCAATGCCTGCCGTAGCCGTTGCCGAGGATAAATCGCCCACGGGGGCATTGTCATCATGACGCTCGGCACAGAAGATACCATAAATCCATCCGTCTTCATGGGCGGTGAGGCGCATGTCATAGACATTGGTAGCCGGTATCACGTCTTCGGGCATCGTGACGGGATAATCCCAGAAGCGGAAGTTATCCACACCGTTAGGACTTTCCGCCACGGCAAAGAACGACTTACGGTCGGCCCCCTCCATGCGCAGCAACAGCAAGTATTTACCATTCCACTTGATAGCGCCGGAGTTGAGCGCGGCATTCATGCCGATACGTTCCATCAGGTAGGGATTGGACGCTGCATCCAAGTCGTAGCGCCAGAAAACAGGCGTATGGGCAGCCGTCACCACCGGATATTTATAACGTGTAAATATGCCGTTGCCACCTTCCACCGGTTCATTCTTTCTCGTGATCAACTCCTCGTGTTCCTGAAAGAGTCTTGATACCTTATCATTAAAAGTTTCCATATTCGTTGTTTATCTTATTTATACAAAGAGTTTACGTCTGTCGCAAAAAGGGTCTTGGGATGATTATAGAATGTTACGAAATCTTCGGCTGACGCCTGTCCGGGATAGGGGGCATAGAAATGCGTGACACGTTCGCGGGCATTGCGCCACACCAGGACGTAGGCTATCGGATACTCTCCAATGGCCGGCAACAGGGTTTCAGTCCACCATTTCGGATCGGGGATGCCTTCGTAGCCCGTCTCGGTGATGGCAATCACTTTATCGTGCGTCCGGCCTATACTGTCTACGATAGCCAGACTTTTGCCCACATTCGCCAGATAAGAAGGGCGGTCGAACTGATAGGTATCGAAACCGATTACATCTATTAGGTCGTCACCGGGATAGCGTTTCAGATACTGTGCCGTATCTTGCGGTTCACTGCCGGGGGAATAGGCATACAGGGCATTGTCCACTCCATCACCCCGGAGGATGTCCACCGTCATGTGCCAGAGGGCTTTATATTCTTCAGGCGTACAGAGCTTCTCTCCCCACCAGAACCAGCTGCCCGTATGTTCGTGCCACGGGCGGAAGAGTACCGGAACTTTCACTCCGTCTTCCGTTTGCAGGGAGTTGATGAAAGCCGATACTTTACTTACCCAGCCTGCAAACTTCTCATGATTGGCTCCGCCGGGCAGAATGGACTTCACCACCGTCGTATCTGACACATCCCAGGAGTCTCCCCCTGTCAGCGGATTGCGCAGATGCCAGCTAAGAGAGGATAGCCCTCCTCTTTTATATTGGTTCAATATCTCTCTTCTGATTTTGCTGAACGGCACTTTGTCCAGGCTCAACGTATCGCCCAGTTCCAGATGTCCCAGGTCGAAACTGATGACTGCGGGATAGTCTCCACAGACGCTCTTTACATCGGAACGCCCTTCATCGCCTTCCCAGCCGATGCCATAGTTGGTGTCGTCATGATGACCGAACATAAAGCCGCGGGATGATACTTTTTTAAGATTGGCGAGCAGGTTCTCGGTCTCGGGGGTACGCGCAGAAATGGCTCCGTCATCCGTCACCTTTTCTTTCTTTGAAGGGCTGCAAGCAGCCAAGGCACTCACCGCTAAAGTAATGGCTATAAATTTAAGTTTCATATAATGATTTTTTTCATAAATACTATCCGAATTCACAGCACAAAGATAGCTGATGAATAGAATAGATAGTGATACGATTTTATCCCTTTGCTATATTAATTTCATGTTCTACATATCGAATGAATCTTCCGACCTTACTTTGTCTTGACAGATAAAACCTTATGAAAGAATTCATATAGCTCTTTTTCAGGAATTGAATAGTTCATGAAGCAACTAACATCAACTGAATAGACATCTGTAGCACTATGGCTTGAAGGACACAAAAATTTCAAACGGTATCTAAACGTTTTAGTCGAATGCGGATTAATATCTATAAAGCGTTGATAGTCTATGCCTTCAAAAAAAGCGGCATCATACAATGAAATTTCCTTGCCCGCTTTATCTTTAAGATGAAATTGTACAAGACTACCGGAACCGGAACCATCGTCATTTCGTATTCGCATCGTCTTATCGGCATTGTTGGCTATATGAATTAATATCGTAGTATCGGATGGCAAATAAGAAACACTAAGACCGATGTCCGATTGAGCCATTAATTCCATTGGCATTAACGCAATTATGAGCAGTAACAAGTTCTTTATTTTCATATAAAATTTCATGTATTAATAAAAATGTGGTAAGATAACAGAAAAAAGGCTCTATTGCTTACCACATTTCAATTCATTCTAAATAACAAGAAGGAAAAATTATTCCATAGAAGGCACTTCTTCACGAGTAATCACATAACTCTGTCCCATAGCATCCTTCCACCAGGCTTCATCGGCATGTACTATCGGGGCTCCATCTTCTTCCTCACCATCATACCAAGGCATAAACCAAGACCAGCGTGCACCGGCAGCCCATTGCTCGGAGATTTTACCTACCGAACCACACTCACTCAGCGTAATCATCTTGTTGCCGTATGTAGCCGAAATAGCCACATATCGCGATGCGCAAGTTTCCACATCCTTCGAGTAGATATCACTCCCGATAATATCCACATACTGGTCGCCCGGGTACCAATCTTCATCACCGGTTTCAGCGGTCCATACCCAGATGAGGTTGTCCAATCCCTGCGCCTTGAAGTAATCGAACATAGCAATCCAGATGGCCTTGAAGCTAGCAGCGTCTTTTCCCCACCAGAACCACTTGCCCGCCGCTTCATGAAGCGGACGCCACAGTACAGGTATGCCGGCTTCTTTTAGCAGTTTCAGATAACCTGCCACACTGGCAAGGTCTTGCACAAAGAATTTATTTTCCCAAGTACCTTCTATCAAGGCATTGGATGCATCAAAGTTGGTTTCATCTTTATAGAAAGCATATCCGGTTCCAAGGTCAGGAACGCCAGTGATACCTTCGCCTTCCAGATAGATGCCAGTAGCCACGTAGTGGTGACCGCCTACAATCAAGCCGTTTTCCTTCAGTACCGTGAGGATGTCCTCGGTAATGGGCATGGTGAAATCACCCGTAATGTCGAAGTATTCGTATTCGGGAGTGATTCCTGCCCATGTGCTTCCATGCTTAAAGGCAGCTTGTGCACCCTCTTCTACATCTTTCACAGCCACACGCACCACGTCACCCACTTTGGCAGTGGCAAAGATAGCTTTGGCGGCATCATTATTCAGTTGCACAGATTGACTCCAGTCGGCAGGCATATCCTGTTCGCCGCTCCATAATGTGATGTAGTCGGCAGGAGCTTCCTTGGGCACGTTCCAGTGCCACATACACGACACGATACCATTTTTGTCCGCCCATTCCTTTACGGGAGTGATGTCTCCATAGTTTATCCAGTTGGCACCTGCCACCGACCATGCCAGATGACCATAGTCGAAGGTATTGATGGCAGGATATTTGCCCGTCCATTGATAGACGCGTTCGGACATGTCTGTATTCCACGACTCTTTGGCCATCATGCCTGAGAGCGATTTGGTTTCGTAGTTGGCAAGCAGATAGTCATAGAGCTTCATAGCTTTGGCCGAAGTAGCCATTACCGGTGTCTTATCCAAAGCAACGGTAGTAAACTGAAGAGACACTGCCGGAGCAGGCTCCTTGTTCGGTCCCAACACTACGCCTTCGGGAATAGAGAGCGTACAAGCTGTTTCGCGCCCGGGCACATTCACAGTCAGTGTCAGTACGTTACTCGATCCATATACGTCAGCACTGATCAGCGTGCCGCCGGTAAATGAAATCTTATCCAAGTCTTTCGTAGCAAAAAACACGTTCTTGTCATACTTCACCTCAATGGTGATTTCGCCCCTCTTTACCTTGGCGGCATTCGCCTCCGGAGTGGTGGACACCAGTACTGGTGCCTCCACTTCGGGAATGGTATATTGCGCATCGGTGTCGGTGCAGGATGTAAGTCCAAAGGCTGTTGCCGCAAACAGGGCAGCACATATCTTATTTATTTTCATAATCTACTACATTTTGATGTTTGAGAGAGGAAAAGGGGTATCAGAAAGAGACATCTTTTCCTCCCTTTAAGAATTGCATTCTATTCAATGGTAACTTTTGTAAGTGTACAACCCGTGCCTTGCACAATAAAACTATATCCCCAGTCTATAAGAGTCGTCAATTTGGTAGCCAAGTCATCATCTACAGAAATAGCAATCACTCCACTGGCATCGGGTACCAGTTCCGCGCCATCAAACAAACCACCCCAATGACCATCGAACAATTTCACTTTACTGTCAGCATCATACACATCGAAATAGAGCCTCAACGTCATACCTGCCTTCAGTCCGGCATCCACAAACATGGTGTTAGGTTTCATCTCATGATTCACTGACCAAGCTGCCATATCAAGGCTACCTTTCCACACAGCAGTTTCCAAGCTGATATGTTCTGTTAAGGTAATCTTGCCAATGATGTAATTGCAACCGGTCATAACCAGCCCACCATTATTAACCAATTCATCTATCATTTCCTGAGTCAACGTAAGCGTATAGCTTTTAGCACCGGCTTCAAGTGAAATATCTCCACCACTGCCAGGCAATGCAGCCCAAGAACCATTACCAAAACGCATTTGCCAATAATCAGCAGTCTCATATTCAACGAAATGAATTGTTAAGTCTGTTCCGGCAGTCACCGTAGACCAGTCATAGCCACCCCAGGAAAGATCGGACATGCCTCCCCAAGAACCTACATCACCAACACCCGTCCAGATGACGGTTGTAATCTCAGTCGCCGGAACGAAATCAATGCTATAATCAATCGTGCCGTTAGAAGAAATCAATGTTACCTTAGTCCCTTTACCAGCTGCCTGCGGAATACTTATATAGAGTTTATCACCGTTGATGATATACTGAACATTCTGGCTATTTACCTGAACACCTGTCAGTTTATCACCATTTGCGACCCCAATCTCGAATATCTCGCCACCTTTTAACTCCGTTTCTTCACCCGGCAATACAGGGATGTAGCAGAACTCGGGAGCATTAATAGTAAGTTTTCCCGTTTCAACACTCTCTCCATTTGCCATCACCAATGTCAATACACCGGATTCCGTGCCCATAGTAGGCATCTCTACAGTCAGTTCTGTCGCAGAAGCCGGAATAACTTCCACTTCGGCACCACCGGTATAAACCACCTTAGCTACTAAGTCAAGATTCTTACCTTGAATAGTTACATCACCACCCAAAGAAACGGCATCATTGGCAAATGACATGAATTCAGGTTTCAGAGTAGTAATAGCCACCGGTACGGAAGTACCACTTGCCGTGTTCAGCAGCAACTCACCACTGATGGCAGCAGCAGGCATCGCTACTTTCACCTCGGTAGCACTCTTCGAAGCAGGCTCTACAGCCTCTTCCATACCCGGGAAAGTAATGGTAGTCACCAGTTCCATATTGACACCCGTCAATGTAATCACATCACCGCCGCGCAATCCGTCAGCCGGAGTTGCTACTACCTTTTCAGGCAGTGCCATGCCAATGTTGGCAATAGCTACTTCCACACCCGAAGCGGGAATCATCACAACAGCTCCATCCGTTGCATTTTTCGGTAATATAAATGTGATGGTTTCTTCACCCCCTTCAGATTTATCGTATGCAAATTCCACTTCTTCACCATTTGGCATCTTCACCGTATTTACCAAATCAAGGTCTTTACCCTTCACTACAATTTCATCACCCGGTTTCTTTGCAGTCAGGTCAAGCGGAGCTTCCACAGAAGGCAGAATAATAACAATTCCCTCCACTTGTATCAGGTTACGCAAAGCATCGGAATCATCGGAAGAAGCATCAGCCAAAGTCACGTCACCCGTCTTTGCTTCCATTGGAACTTTCACCTGAATTTCCTGGCGTGAGTGTGCGATGAAATCAGCCTCACCTACCGGTAACTCTTCAAAGAAGATCACCTCTTTAATAAGATTCAGATATTCACCCTTGATGGTGAGTACATCGCCAGGTTTCACCGGATTAGGTGTAATCGTCTCCACACCGATAGGCTCGGTATAAGTAATCTTAGTCTTTGTAGTAATCTCTCCCGTAGGTGTTTTCAGAGTAACATACCCTACTTCAGCCGTTTGAGGAACGGTTACGCGTATCTCATTCGCACTGATTACTTCTATATCAGTAATCTCCCCGCATCCGGGAATAGATACAGATTGTATCTTATCCATTCCGCTACCCAGGAAGCGGAGTACACCGCCACGGGCTACAGGACTGGGACCAAACACATTCAAGCTGATACCACCTTTATATTGGTTAGTATCTTCTTCATCTCCATCATCGCAGGCCGAAAATGACAAGCAACCCAAGAGTATGAGGCACATCATCCAAAGTGCCGAAAGTTTATATGTCTTGTTCATATCTATAGTATCTTTAAAGGTTATTTATTGGGAACCGCACGGATATTATCGATTTTGATAATCGGCGTACACTCTGTACCATTCACACCTCCGCCTACAACGAAGAATGTCAGACTGGCAAAATCTCCCGGTGAACTGGGAACACTTTCAGCCGCTGCACCTAAACGGTCGAGAGTAAAGTTGGAAATAGGTACAGTTACAGTTACCCATTTATCACCGGTATCGTAAGAGCCGGTATCCATCCAAGGGCGGTACAACGCACGACCGTATGCCCCTAAACCGTCTTCTCCATTAAAGACCTTGGCATTGGCTCCTGCAACAACCCCGTCAAATCCTTCTATAGGATTACCACTCAGCGTCACCTTGTCATAACCTGCAAAACAAATCTGCATAGCACCCGCACTCCACGGATTAGACGTAGGAATATACATCTCGAACTTCAAGGCCATATTAGCAAAATCTGTAAAATCTACCAGATTATGCAATGCAATACCATCACCCGATGTCACATTCTGCGGACTATCCCACGAACCACACCAATATTCGAATGCAAATACACCGTCGTTCCAACCACCGTCCACACTCATTTTTGATGTACCGTCACCCAACTGGACAAAGTTGCCCGTAAGTGAGGTTTCATCCGTCTTGATTTCTCTTTCGTGCCAGCCGTGATTACCCAAACCAGTCTTTCCGTCAAAGTCGAACATAAGGCCACGCGAATCGAGATAGTGGAACGTAGAAGTGCTTTCACCATAAATAGACGCTACACGAATAGAGCCCTCTGTATCACATTCGGGCATTCTGAAAGTGATAGTACTATTAGTGAGCTTTGTAAACGTGGTAAGTTGTTTACCATCTGGAAGAATAACAGTAAGCGGCACATTAGGATCATCAATGAAGTAATTTCCATAAAGAGTCACTTCACTTCCGGCAGTAGCGTATTCACATGACATAGAAGCTATCATTGGCTTGGGAACGATCACATGGAAAGCATATTCTACCGTATCCTGCGAGGCAGTCACCATATAAATTTTGTCACTCACTTCTTCAGGTATATTGTCAGGTATCTGTACAATCATAGTATGAGATGTGATATAGCTGGTATTCAACTGTGCCTTTTGATCATTAAAATAGAGTTCCTTGATACTTGTAAGGTTATCACCCACAAGGCAAATAACAGATTTCAGACTAGCCTCCACAATAAGCGAATCCGACTGTGCCAAATAAGGCATACGTATATAACTCACCTGGGGCAGACCACCGGTTAGCTCAAACTTATCAGGCTGGTCCTCACATGAAGTAAACATTCCCGCAATCAGCAGCAGACTTACTACCAACCCTTTGAAATATATATTCATTTTCATATTCATTACTGTTTAACTGATTAATAAACAAACTCCGTTCTTACATCCACGTGTTGAGCCTCATCCAGCAAATGGGGATTATACACCACATCTTCGTCAGGGAGGGGGAGCTTGAAAATAGATGCCGTCACATTAGGTTTCGGAGTATTAGTCTCATAGTACATGGTAGATTCATCTACGTTCCATACATTATTCATCTTATACTCTTTGTAGAGATCGGGTAATCCATAGTAACCGTTACGGCGTTGCGCTTTAATGATATCCATTGCTTTATTTACATCGTAATAAGACATACGAACAAGGTCGAACCAATAGTCACCTTCAAAGGCCATTTCTAAACGACGTTCCTTCAAAACCTGGTCAAGAGTGATACTGGAAGGTCTTTCGTAAGCAGATACAGCACGCTGGCGAACTTTATAAAAAGCGTCAATGGCACTTGCATCCGTAGTAGAATTGTTGTTACCGATTACAGCCTCGGCATAAACCAGATATATATCCGCCAGACGGAGCACATGAGTACTCAACGAGCTGCATTGTTGTCCCGGACTGATACCGAACGTCTTGATATGGTCGTTTGTATTTCCATAAAGATGCTTAGCGATATTGGCACCGGTGCCCGACTGCAAACCGTCATTAGAACCGGGTGCATATTCCTTATCATAAAGAAAATCCAGATAATTGAATCCTCCCTTGTCCTGCCACCAATAACTATACTTATCACCAGCCATCATCATTGTGGCTTTGCGGCGGGCATCACTCTGGTTCCGCTGAGTAGGATTATCAAGCGGAGAAACACTGAACGCATCCTGCAAGTCAACAGAAGGTGCAGTCCAATCACCCCAACAATTATAAGTTTCAAAGCCCTTCATGGCAAGTTCCGAAGTCAGACAGTTTCCACAGGTATAATTATTTTGTTCAGCAGTCCAGCGCCAGCCAAACAAACTCTCATCACAAAAGTCATTTTCTCCTTTGAAAATATCCTCATAATTAGCCATCAGCTGTTTACCTGAATTATTGATGACATCTTTAGCATAATTGGCAGCCTTAGCCAGGTCATCTGCATCCCGTTGTCCGTTTCCATTGGCGTTGATTCCGGATTTTGTCAGGTAAACTTTGGCCAGCAATCCTTTGGCAGCCCATCGGTCTATACGCCCGGCTTGATTTTCCTCCGGCAGTAATTCAATGGCCTTTTCCAAGGTCATAATGATATATTCATAAATGTCGGCAGCTTTCACTTTATATTTTTCATTGTAATTGCCTGCCGCTATTTCCGAACTGTTATCATGAACGATTGGCACTTCACCGAAAATACGTACCAGATAAAAATAAGCCATCGCCTTCCAGGCCAGACATTCGCCCATAGCGGTATTCTTCACACTTTCAGAAGCATTGGCCGTTTTCAATCGGTTATAAATGGTATTGGCCTGCGCATTGACAGCCCACAATGAGTTAGATGTACTTTTCATATCTTCGTCACTGCCGTTTACCGTAAAATTGGCATAAGGGCTTCCACCCAAAAGCAAGTTACCCGACAATGCCTCAGGAATTTTATAATATCCACGACTCAAAAAGTCGTACCACGGTGAATTGTAAAGTGTATTGACACTTACTTTGGTCTGGGCATCATTCTGGAAATAGTTGCCATCGTTGTAACTATCCTCATTGGGTCTGTCAAGGAAATCCTCGCACGATACGAAGGATAATCCCAGTATCGCTCCCATTGCTATATATTTAAGTTTTGATACTTTCATGTGTTATTCTATTTAAACGGTTAAAAAGAGAGATTCAAACCAAAGGAATAAGTAGTAGGTGAAGGATAACGTCCAAAGTCCACACCATATACATTCGGAGACATTGTACTGACACCTATCTCGGGGTCATAGCCGTCATAGCCTGTAATGGTCAGCAGATTCTGAATGTTACAGTAAACACGCAGATTCTCTATACCGCACTTGCTCATCCACTTTTTAGGGAAGGTATAACCCAACGAAATATTCTTCAGACGAATGTAAGAACCGTCTTCCACATAACGGTCACTGATACGGTCGTTATCGTTAGGATCACCGATAATAGCACGCGGTAAAGAAGCATTCGGATTGGCTACACGTACATTCTCCACATGATTGTACCACTTCGTACCGTCGGTATATACAATAGAGGGATCAATCGGTTCCAGTTGGGCACGTTTCAAAACATCAGCATGCTGATTGGCCCAAGGAGAACTCATGGTAGTCAGATTGCGTTTAGTAAGATTCATCACTTTATTGCCATAACTTCCGTTGATAAAAATACTCAGGTCAAAGCCTTTATAGCGGAACGTATTGTTCCACCCGAATGTGAACTTAGGCATGGGTGAACCGATATTGGTACGGTCATTCTCGTTTATCACACCATCACCATTCAGGTCTTTGTATTTAATATCACCCACATATACAGTATTAGCACCATCAAACACTCCATTCGCCGGATATTTCACAGGTTTGGGTGAAGTTTGCAAATCGGCAAGATCCTGATAAATACCATCTGTCACATATCCATAAAAAGAGTAGAGACTTTCGCCTGTATCAGAAAGGCTTACCAATGTACTTCCCCATTGCGCATACCCCATAATGGCCGAACTGGCTGTACCGTTCAAGGCTATCAACTTATTCTTATTCCAAGAGATCTGGAATTCCGAGTCCCACTGGAAATTGCCAACCAACGGGTGAGTATTCAGCGTCAACTCTAATCCGGTATTACGGATGTGTCCGTAGTTACCCATCGGTGCTCGCAGTTTAGAGTTATCATTGCCCGAGGTACCCATGTAAGTAGGCATCTGCAAATCCATCAGCATATCCTTGGATTCCTTTTGATACCAATCGAGAGTTACATTAATTCTATCATTGAGGAAACCGAGGTCAAGTCCCAGATTTATCTGTTCTTGTTTCTCCCATTTCACATCCAGATTAGGAATATTCTGCGGACGGTAACCAGCTCCAAGCGAGGTATACACCTGTTGCATATTCACACCCCACACATAAGAATTAATACTGGAATTACCAGTCTGCCCCCAACCGGCACGGAATTTACCATTGCTGATCCATTTGATATTCTTCATGAACTTCTCGTTAGTAAAGCGCCAGGACAGAGCGAAAGAGTGAAATCCTGCCCAACGATTGTTCGGGCCGAAGTTTGAGGAACCGTCGTAACGGTAAGTATAGGTAGCATTGTAACGGTTGTCATAGCTATAAGTCCAGCGAGTAAAGAACGAAGCCATAGAACTACTGCCAAAACCAGCACCAATGGTTGGGGTATTAGTACCTAACATCGGATTATGTACAGCGTCGGAAGGCAGATTGGAGTTAGCGACTTTAGTATAGTCATATTTACTTTCCCAGCATTCCTGACCTACCATTGCACTTACAGAATGCTTCTCAGCAAACGTGTTATTATAAGTCACGTAGTTCTTCAACTGCCAGAAAGTATTGTTATTTTTCTGAATACTACTTTCATTAGCTTCTTTCCAGTTAGGCAAGTCTATGGCGTTGTTATACACTTCTGCCTTACTGTAACCAATATCATAACCTAGTTCCGCATGCCATGTCAAATTCTTGACTGGTGTCAGTTCTGCGTAAATATTACCTGAAAGCTTCTTACGATTCAACATATTGTTGTGCTCCATAGCCTTGGCAATAGGGTTATGAATGCTGTAATTCTCGCGGGCAAAAGAGGCATAGTTTCCATCAATGTCATAAATAGGAGCCTCAGGTAAAGAAGTCAGAGCGAAACCGACAATACCTTCGGCACCATCAGCCAACTTTATGTCATCATTCGAATCGGCAAACGTAGCACTCAACCCCAATTTCAGCCATTTCTTCAACTGCGCATCTAAATTTACACGTAGAGACAAACGATTGAAGTCAGAACCGATGATAGTACCTTCCTGATCCATATAACCGGCCGATACATAGTACTGGATTTTCTCCGTACCACCTTGTGCCGACACTTGATGTTGCTGTTGGAAAGCTGTCTGGAAAATGGCATCCTGCCAGTTGGTACCTACGCCTAACAAAGAAACATCACTATAATAAGGATCTTCTTTCACGCCCCCGAAGCCTGAAGCCACAAAATCATTATAATACCCTCCAAAACCCCGGAGATTGAGCATATCCAAACGTTTGGTTTGACGACTTACAGCCATCATACCATCGTAAGAGAACTTGGCTTCACCGGCTCTACCTCTCTTAGTAGTAATCAGAACCACACCGTTCGCACCTTGTGCACCATAGATAGCTGTAGCAGAAGCATCTTTCAGAATCTCCATACTTAAGATGTCAGCGGGGTTAATGGTTGACAATGGGGAAATAGTGGACGTAGTACCATTGTCCAGCGCATCACCAAAGCCTAAAGAAGAACCGCTTGTACTTCCGCCTTGCACAATCACGCCATCTATCACATAAAGCGGTTCGGCATTAGAATTGATGGTGGCCTGTCCGCGTACACGGATAGAGGAAGCTGAACCCGGGGCACCCGAAGTCTGCACCGCCGTCACACCGGCTGCACGTCCCTGCAAAGACTGGTCAAGATTCGTAATAATCGAGCCTTTAATTTTATCTTCGCCCATAGATACCGACGCACCTGAAAGGTCACTCTTTTTCATTGTACCATAGCCTACAACGACCACTTCATCCAGAAGTTCCGAGTCTTCTTTCATTACCACATTCACAACTTTTAGTCCCGGCTTCAAGGTAATTTCCTGCTGCTTATATCCGATACAGGAAATTACCAGCACGTCTTTGCCGGTCGGAACACTCACACTAAATTTCCCATTTACGTCCGCTATAGAACCGGTACCGGTTCCTTTTACCAGGACATTGGCGCCAATCAGAGGGGAACCATCCGTACCGTCAGTAATTGTACCGGTAACTGTGGTTGGTTGGGCCATCACATGACAGCTCAGGAAGAGCGTCATCAGAAACAACATAAAGTTCTTCATACTATAATTATTAGATTTAATATGTCACAAATCTTTCACGACAAAGGTAGATGATATCAGTAACGCAAACAAGTACAATTTTATCTGGAACTAATACTATATTTACAAAATAACAGTATCAGTCCCATACCTTTGCTCTAATGTCTGAATTGATTATATGATTCTATTTTTTCTGTAGTTCATCGCGTACTATCTGCCCCCATTCTTTCACATCCTGATCAGCCCAATCGCCATCAGAAGAAGCTGAGGGGAGAAGCATCGAGCAAGTCTCATTCTTATCCGAAACAGACCACGCTACCCAACTTATGGAACGTTGCTGCATCCAGTCCAGCCAGTTTTGCCACTCTTCTTTATTTACTGCACCGTCGCCACTGGCCTCCATACCGGCACATTCGGATATGAATATTGGAAGCCCTTTGCTCAAAGCATAGTCCGTACGGTCACGCAACCATTGTCCGTGAGTATTGGCATAAAAGTGAACAGTATACATTATATTATTATAGCCGGTAATAGGATTATCTGCCGCCAGGTGAATATCCTGATCCCAATGCGGACAACCTACCAGAATAACAGCCTCCGGTTCTATGGCACGGATGGTTTTGATAATTTCGACAGAGTATGCCTTCACTTGTTCCCAACTATCTTCCACCGGTTCATTAAACACTTCATAAATCACATTAGGGACACCCTTATAACGAGTTGCCATTTGTGCAAAGAATTCCTTGGCTTCTTCCTGACGCAGATTATGGCTATGCCAGTCAATGATTGCATAAACATTATTTTCAATAGCCGCATCCACTACTGTCGTGACACACTTAATGCCAAACTCCGGCTTGTACACATAGCAGGCACTATCCAAGTCCACTCCCATAGAAGCTCGAAGCACCTCCGCCCCCCAATCTCCTGAAAGATAAGCTACGGTAGAAGCATTATAGAAACGAGGCCAAAACTGATGCCACCCATAACTAACACCTTTCAGTACAACCGTATCGCCCTGTTCATTCATCAATTGCGTACCAGTCACACACAGACGGGGCAACTGCTTTGCAGCACCTTCCTGATTTGCTTTTTTAGACGCACCTGCCCCACACCCAAACATTGCGGTCAGCAGACAAACGGCCAACAAACTTTTCCAGATATTCATCATATTATTTCAATTTTGCATTTTCAGTTTTTATAATCTCAACAGTAGTATCCGTTGCGAAAACAGAATTCAACCCCTGCTCTTCCTGAGCCGGATCTCCGGTGTAATCATCTCCCTTTTCCCAATAGATATGGTCGGGATTCTGTTCAGCAAAACCACCCCATGCCCAAAAGTTACATCCGGCAAAAAGTCCGCCGTTCTCCCGGTCCTGACGAATCAAATCAAATACATATTGATAATACTCATCACGAACTTCTGTCGAAGTGCTTTTAGAAAAACGAAAACCATCACGAGGGAAGCCAAATTCTTCAAGTACCACAGGCTTCTTATATTTCTGCGCAACCACCATGTGATCATTAATATATTTCTTCGTATTCTCCTTAGCTCGCGGAAGAAGTTCTTTCAAACTATCAGCTTTTACCCATCCCCAGTTATAAGGCCAAATATGGATATTCAGATAGTCAATATTCGGATCTGCATGCACTCTTTCATATAATGCAATGTCCCCCTCACATCCCGCAGCACCTTCACTTCCCGAAGAAACCATGTGATTGGAATCAAGTGACTTAATAAGAGCGGCAACATCCGCCATCCATTTAACGAAAGGCTCCTTGTTTTCATCGGAAAAAGCGCGAGGCTCATTGCCTATCTGCCAGGACATAAGCGTTGGATCATCCACATATTTTATCTGATTATACCTATTTGTTCTTGTGACGATGTCTTTGACATAATTGACAAACAACACCTTCGCGCTATCCGATTGCTGAAATTGTTTCACGTACTCCATATAGGCAGGCCAGCCGTCTATTGCAGGCACTACAGCCTTACCGTGTCCCGACCATTGCAGATATACAGAATAACCACCACTCCACTCCCAGGAGTTATTCAAATAAAGTACGGCGGTCATATCCCGTTTGCGCAATTCATTCATGAAGTAATCCAATCCGGCTAAAATAGTATCATTATACACACCGGGAGCTACTTGCAGAGAAGGTTGCACACGGGTTTTCACACCATTTTCACCGTCCGCACCTACCAATACACGCAAATTATTAATACCGATACTTTTCAGAAAATCCAATTCTTTATGCAGGCGTTCACGATCGCCTCCTTCACCTTCAGAACCAAGAATGGCACCGTACCAGAAATTGGTACCTACATAATAATAGGGTTTTCCATTACGGATGAACTGTCCGTTCGCATTCACATGAACGAATGAGCTTTCAACAGGTTTAGGAGTACATGCACCCAAAAAGGATAAAAGAAGAGTCAATAAGAATAAGTGTCTCATATTATCAGGTTTTAGTAACAATTTTATCATTTCCCTATTCCCAACTGTTTCCACAGCCATGCCAGCCATTCGTCCCATTGTTCCTGATACCAATAATGACCTGTTTCAAGATATGGATGGAGTTCTTTGGGAGAAGTCACCACATTATAAGCGGCATACATGGAAGTCGGCGGACAAACATCATCATTATATCCCCAACTGAACCAACCGGGTACTGTAAGACAACGGGCAAAGTTCGCCGTATCATAATAACGCACCACTTCCAGTTCTTTAGCATCGGGAGCACCATAATAATAGAAATAATGCGGCCAGCCACAAGCACGTTTCTTCATAAAGGCTTCATGGTCGCACAGTGCCGGATGAACGGCAGCAAAGAAAGTGACGCGCGGATCAAGGGCCGCCGTCATCACAGAAAGTGCCCCACCCTGGCTGGAGCCTGTCACACCAAGTGCCTGCCCGTTATATTGCGGCAATTCACAGATGAAATCAACCGCACGTAAAGCACCGATAACCACCCGGTGATAATAGAAATTCCTCAAATCATTCCGGCAGAAAGTCCAGTAACCATTCAATGCACCATTCATCAGATTATCATAAAAAGATTGCTCCATAGTAACGGGAATACCATGGATGCCAACTTCCAATGTGATTGCACCTTGTTCCGCTGTATAAACATCTCCGGCATACGGACGTATACCTGCACCGGGCACACGCAACAGAGCCGGATACTTACCTTCTTTTTTCGGTACACAAAGGATACCGTAGAAACGGGAACCCCAACGATCTGTTTGAAAGCTGACATGATAGACATTGACTGTCGCAGTACATCGCTCGGGAAGCAGAGTCATCAAGGGTTGAAGCGATGTCCGGCGGGCGCCTTCCAGCTCTTTCGCCCAAAATTCACGAAAATCCGCGGGAAACTCCGTAATAGGCTGCAATTGTTCGGGAGCATAAGCAGCGGTCGCCAATCCTTCGTATTTACGATCACCTACGTGTGCCGTCACTTTACAACGCAGGAATCCGGATGTCTTCATCGTCCCTTGCAACTTTAATTCACCATTCTTCAGCAATACACCTTTCTTGACTTCGGTAGGATACATCTCCGGCCCCAGCTCATAATCCACCGTCACATTCTGCAAAAGATTCTGAGCTTTCAGCACTCTCACGGTAAATGTACATTTGTCATTCAAACGATAATTCCAATCGGTATGATCAGGAGAAACCATTACACGGATTTCATTACCGCGTATCTGCGCTGTTGCAGCAAGCATACACAACAGACATCCAAAAAGAAGTGATATTTTTCTCATGGTAGAAAACTAAGATTTGTTCGTTGTTGCAAATGTACGTGGTTTCGAAGAATAATAATGATACAATATTATCATATCACAATCTTCTTCTTCCTATAGTTTTCCCTGAACTCCTTCGGTGAACAATCTTTTTTACGTTTAAACATCCGGTTGAAGTTGGACAGATTATTGAAGCCGCAATCATAGCAGATTTCGGCAATGGTATGCGCCGAGTCCACCAGCAGGCGTGTAGCAAACCCCAGGCGAATATCTATAATATAGTCGGAAAGCGTCTTCCCTGTACGTAAACGGAAGAAACGGCTGAACGAAACCGGTGTCATGCCCACCATATCCGCCAGAGTATTCAAACGGATGTCTTCCTGATAATGATCGGCAATATATTTCTGTACCTTCTGCACCCGGCGGCTGTCAGAGAACGTCTCGATCTTAGCAAAGGAAGAACTGGACAGCACCTTTGCATCATCATACAAAGACAATTCATAAAGAATGCGCAGAAAATGCATCACTGCATAGAATCCCTGTTCTTCGGAAGCCAGTTTATCCAGCCAGTTATACACCTTCATGATGGCTTGCATGGGGAAACTAATGCCGCATTGCGCCTTTTCCAGCATACGTCGGATGCTGTCGAACTGGTTCTTATTCATGAAGTTCTTGAAAAACAGGTCGGATGAGAACTGAATCGTGATTTCCCGTATCTCCTTCGAAGTACATTCGTGTTGCTCCCACACATGCTCCAGTTCTTTGCCGGTGATCAGTACCAGATCATAGTCACTGATCACCTCGGCAGAGTCTCCCACTACCCGGCGGACACCGGCTGCATGTTCCGTAAAGTTTAGTTCGAATTCGGCATGACAGTGGATAGGATAAGTAAACTCCGTCTTGCGACGGTCGGCGATATAAAAACAATCGCGGTCGGACAAGGGAGTAATCTCCCTCATAATGTAGTTTGAGTTTTCCATATTGATTGGTTAAAATAGTATCATGTCACAAAAATAACCATTCTTTTTAATCCCGAATGGTAGAATTTGTTTTATTATGGGGTAAGATTTGTTATAAAAGAAAGAAAGGTTATACCTAACCATCGGAAAGATATAACCTTAAAAGAAAAAAGCAATAACTGTATTTTATTTCTCCTATTTTATTTCACAAAGAAAGAATCTTTCAGCAGATCTTTATCATCAGAAGATGCACCTACCATCACGATAAACTCACCCGGTTCTACAATCTTCTTCATCTTTTTATCATAGAAAGCCAGTTTATCGGGAGTGATCTTAAAGTTCACGACCTGACTTTCGCCGGCTTTCAGCGATACGCGGGCAAAGTCTTTCAGTTCCTTCACCGGACGGGTGACGCTACTGAATTTATCACGGATATACAGTTGCACGATCTCCACTCCATCACGGTCGCCCGTATTCGTAACTTTTACACTCACATCCACCGTGCCGTCCTTAGTGATTTCTTTCTGTGCCAATTTCAGGTCATCATATTTATATGTAGTATAAGAAAGACCGTGACCGAACGGATAGAGCGGAGTGCTTGGCTTGCCTGCCGCATAAGGATGGAAGTATTGTGACGGCTTATGGTTGTATATCATCTGCAACTGACCTACGCTATGAGGGATTGTTATAGCCAACTTGGCTGACGGATTCACCTTACCATACAGAATTTCGGCTACTGCCTGCCCTCCGTACATCCCCGGTGCCCATGCTTCTACGATAGCGGGAAGATTTTCGGCCGCCCACTGCACACCGAGAGGACGTCCGTTCACCAAAATAAGAATAGTCGGCTTACCGGAAGCGGCCACTTTCTCTATCAACTCGTTCTGCAAACCTACCAGGTCGAGATCCGACCGGTCGGTATCTTCACCGTCCGTACGGTCGTTCCAACGGAAGCGCATCATATATTCGCCTGCCACTACGATATTGAGATCAGCACTCTTGGCACGTACAGCAGCTTCAGCCACTTTCTTCGGATCCATGTTGCGAGGGTCCCAACCTTGGTCTACAAAATCAAACTGAGTATCGGGAGCAATCATCTTCAGACCTTCCAGGATGGTAGTTACGTTTTCATCTTTCTCAGGAGCACTCCAGTCACCCAAGATATTCTGGTCGTCGGCATTGATACCGGTCACCAGGATCTTCTTATATCTGGAAGCGTCCAGAGGAAGTACACCGTCATTCTTCAATAATACAATGCCATTGCGGGCAGACTCAAGAGCCGTTGCACGATGTTCATCACAAAGGCGCACTTTCATGGTTTCGGCCTCATCGGCATAAGGTTGTTCGAAAAGACCGAGACGGAATTTGATATCCAGTATGCGGCGTACAGATTCGTCAATACGGGATTCGGGGATACGTCCTTCCTTCACCAACTCCACTACCATCTCATTCCAGTGGATACCATGCATATGCATGTCCATACCTCCCATAATAGACTGATAAAAAGCTTCCTTCAGATTTTCGGCAGTAGCATGCAGGTCATGAATATGTTCAATGTCCATCCAGTCGCTGACTACGAATCCGGGGAAGTTCCATTCACCACGTAGAATATCATGCATCAGCCACTCATTGCTATGACAAGGGATACCATTCAGTTCATTGTGGGCAGTCATCAGGGACATGGCTCCCGCCTTCACTCCTGCCTCAAAGGGAGGAAAGAAAACTTCACGAAGTGTACGCTCTGACAAATCAGTGGGAGAACCGTTTGTTCCGTTGATGGGTTCACTGCCACCGACAAAATGCTTGATACAAGCCAGTACATCTTCGTTGCCATTCAAATTGCCTTGATAACCTTTCACGGACTGTACGCCCAGCAAAGTAACCAGATAAGGATCTTCACCATACGTTTCGCCAACACGTCCCCAACGGGCATCACGGGCTACTTCCACATTCGGATTAAACGTCCAGTGCATGTTCATGGCACGCATTTCCTTTGCAGTCTGCCGGGCTATCTTATAAGCCATCAGCGTATCAAAGGAACAGGCAAGGTTGATGTTGGTGGGGTATACCGTATTATCCGGCGCATTAGCATTGCCATGAATGGCATCGATACCGAATATAATAGGTATCTGTAAGCGGCTCTTCATTGCGAGAGATTGCAAATAGTTGGCTTCTTCAATGGTCAATACGTGCAGAAAAGAGCCGATCAGGCCTTCTTCCGTCCACTTCTCTATATCTTTCTCCGTAAAACCTGGATAGAAAGCATTTGCGGTATTATTCTTCAATTCTTCTTCGGTCATCACGGCACTGTTTGCCTTGATATGTTCCACACCGACGAACTGGTTCATCTGACCTACTTTCTCCTCCAGAGTCATTCTTTTCAAAAGATCTTCTACCCTGTCCTTTACGGGTGCGGTAGAGTCTTTATACACTTCCTTCTGGCTTCCGCCGCAGGAACACAAACAAGCTCCGATTGCCATAGTTGCGATTATTTTCTTCATTATTATAGGGTTATGAATCAGTTACGAGCTACAAGCTACAAGTAGCTGCGCTATGTTCCGAAAGGCACTTGTAGCTTGTAGCCTGTAGCTCGTAACTTCATTCCTTTCTGTACTGTTACACCGCAAAGATAGTGCTCTCCATGAATTTCCGGCAACAGTTTCTTATCCAATTGTAGTACAATTTGTTTCAAATCGAGGTATCAGTTGTATTCCTCATACTTTTGATGAACAAAACAAGTCTTTTCCGGAAGAAATGTATACTTTTGTATCCGAACAATCTCTTAAACCCAATAACATGATAAACCCCATTTACTCTCCCGACAGCAACCGGTATGACAATGGTATGAAGTACCGCCGGTGCGGACGAAGCGGCATCCTGCTGCCCGAAATATCCTTAGGCTTATGGCACAACTTCGGCGACGTAAACACGCTGGCCAATTCCCAGGCGATGGCACATTATGCTTTCGACCAAGGCATCACCCATTTCGACCTTGCCAACAACTACGGCCCATCCTACGGTTCTGCCGAAGAAACCTTCGGAATGATTATGAAGAAATCGTTCATGCCCTACCGGGACGAACTGTTCATTTCAACCAAAGCCGGTCATGACATGTGGCCCGGCCCATACGGTGAATGGGGGTCCAGAAAGTATCTGATGAACAGCCTCAACCAAAGTCTGAAACGGATGAATCTGGACTATGTAGACATCTTCTACTCGCACCGCTATGATCCGGAAACTCCATTGGAAGAAACACTGCAAGCTCTTGTTGACATTGTCCGACAAGGCAAAGCCTTATACGTGGGTATCTCCAAATATCCGAAAGAAGCTGCCGAATTTGCTTACCGCTATCTGGAAGAGAGAGATGTGCATTGCTTGCTTTATCAAGGAAGATATAATATGTTCAACCGGGAACCGGAAGAAGAAGGTATTCTGCAACAGGCCAAAGAAAACGGAACAGGTTTCATCGCCTTCTCACCGTTGGCACAAGGACTGCTGACGAACCGTTATCTGAAAGGTATTCCCGAAGACTCACGCATCGCCAAAGGCGGTTTCCTGAAAAAAGAAGCATTGACTGACGAGACACTGAAGAAGATAAAAGCCCTAAACGAAATTGCCACACAACGCGGACAAACTCTTGCTGAGATGGCTCTGGCATGGTTACTGAAAGATGATATGATTACTTCAGTCATTATCGGAGCAAGCTCTGTAGCACAGTTAAATGACAATCTGCAAAGTATCAAAAATACGAAATTCACGGCAGAAGAATTAGAAAAGATCAATCAGATAGATAGTCTGAAATAAACTGATAACAAGGACTTGTTTTATCGTCTGCAGGCAGGTAAATCGGTTCCTTTTAAGAGTAACGAGCGTTTCCACGAAAGGGAACGCTCGTTTCCATTAAGGGAAACTCCAGTTCCCATTAAAGGAAACAGGCGTTCCTACGTGAGGGAACGAGCGTTCCCTTTCTTAAAGATGATGTGTACTGGTTTTAGTTGACAACTTCGTTTGTTATAACTGGATTAGTTTACTCAATATACTTTAATATCTAAACAGGTTTACTTTTGTTTTTTCTTATTCCTATTTTAGTTGTCTTTTGTTGGTGCTTGCAAATTTATGCATCTTCCTTTATTTACGCAA
>ERZ894240.68-NODE-68-length-126604-cov-94.095196_pt1 | contig 126604 bp, 103 predicted proteins | sample MGYA00380298_ERZ894240 | MGnify/ENA primary metagenome ERZ894240 (study PRJEB32331, sample SAMN06328419) | human gut metagenome | biome: human gut microbiome; feature: stool | host: Homo sapiens | collected 2014-06-27 ... | reverse complement strand
GTATGTGCAGATATTTTCTCTTAAAAAGGAAGGGAGGGCTTTTTCAGTGCCCTCGCTATAAGCTTCACCTTTTTTGTTAATACAATATGAAACCTGCTATTCCGCAGACTATAATCATCACTATCGGATTGACTTTATATTTCCGGGTACCCACAAAAGCCACCAGGAAGATGATGCAACTGACGATAAACGAGTACATATCTTCTTTAGGTGAACTAAAATTCTCAGTATTCATCAATATCAAGGCCGCTGATGCCAGAAGACCTACCACTGCCGGACGTAATCCGCTGAATACTGCTTCAACAGCCGGGTGTTTCTGGTATTTCAGGAAAAACTTGCTGATAGCCAACATCAGGATGAATGAAGGAAGCACTACTGCAAAAGTAGCGATGACAGAACCCCACACACTTCCGGTAGCCGTGAAGCCTACATACGTTGCCGAATTGATTCCGATAGGTCCGGGAGTCATCTGACTGATAGCTACAATATCTGTAAACTCTTGCGGTGTCAGCCACTCGTAACGTGTGACTACTTCACCTTGTATCATTGAAAGCATGGCATATCCGCCGCCAAAGCCGAAAAGACCTATTTTGAAGAATGTATAGAATAACTGGAGATAAAGCATGGGAGATTTATAATTTATAATTTATGATTTATGATGCGCAGCCAACTTTCAACTTTCAACTTTGGGATGGTGTAACCGTCCGTACAGGTATCCTCCTACACCGGCGATGATGATTACCCAGATAGGAGAGAAGTCCAACAACCAGATGATCAGTGCAGATACAATGGGTATCCAGACATTGTAACGGTTGATTTTTGCCGATTTCGCCATACTGAATGTAGGAGCGGCAATCAGTGCGACTACCGCCGGGCGGATGCCCTTGAAAATGCGCTCTACAACTGTATTGTCTTTGAAGTTATGGAAGAATAAAGCAATGGCAAGAATAATGAAGAATGATGGCAATATAGTACCTAAAGTAGTCACCAGACTACCACGAATTCCCCGTAGTTTATATCCTATGAAAATAGAAATGTTAACCGCAAGAATGCCAGGAGTCGATTGGGAAATGGCAAGTAAGTCTATAAAATCGTCTTTGGCGATCCACTTTCGTTTCTCCACAATTTCTTCCTCTATGAGTGGCACCATGGCATAGCCACCTCCGATAGTGAAAACTCCTATTTTAGAAAAAAGGCCGAATGCCTCTAAATAAATATTCATAGTTTTAATGTTATAATGTGATAATATGATATCACTCTACCACTTTATTCCCCTTCTTCTTTCTGTTTCGCATATTGGCTCGGGCTGACACTGAAATGCTTCTTGAATACTTCTCGGAAGTATTTCGCATCGCTGAAACCAGTCATTTCTGCAACTTCAGTTATGCTGTATTTCTGCTCTTTCAGTAGTTGTGCGGCACGTTTCAGACGTATCAATCGGATATAGTCTGCCGGAGCCTGGTCGGTCAGGGCTTTAATTTTATTATAGAAGCTGGTACGACTCATATTCAGTAATGAACAGAGCATTTCCACATTGAGTGCACCGTTATCCATATTTTCTTCCACATGCTTCTTGACGGAAGAAATGAATTTCCAGTCAAGGTCGGTGGAACAATTGGTACAAGTTGTGGCATCTTCATCATCATTCAGTTCCAGATTAGCATATTTATGTCGCAGCAAAGAGCGATTCGTCAGGATGTTGGATATCGTAGCACGGAGAATACCTATATTGAAAGGCTTCACAATATACTCATCTGCTCCGGTCTTCAATCCTTCAATGATGTTGCGGTCATTGTTCAGTGCTGTGAGCAAAATGATGGGGATGTGAGAGGTTTCAATATCATTCTTTAAGACATGACACAATTCGTCCCCACGCATTTCCGGCATCATGATATCCGAAATAATCATGTTAGGCATATATTCCTTGACTATTTCGAGTGCTTGTTTGCCATCGCTGCATACTTGTATGTTATAGTCGTCCGACAGTGTATTGCGGAGATATTCCCTCAACTCATCATTATCTTCCACAATCAGGATTTTCGGAAGATCACTGTTTTGCTGTTGTTTCTGTTTAGTTGCATCATAAGCAATGTTTGGCGTAACATTCTTAGGCACTCCCGATTCAGCATAAGCAACTTTCTCACTTCCCGGTTTCGGACTGTGAATAGCTTTTCGATAAGGTTTTTCACCTTTTGGGAATGTGACCTTAATACAGGAGCCTTTTCCTTCCGTGCTCGTAAAGTTGATTTTGCCTTTATGCAGGTGAACAAGTTTCCATACCAGTAACAGTCCGATACCACTACCCGTTACTTTCGAGTTGATGGCGTTACTACCCCGGAAGTGTATTTTAAAGAGCTTTTTCTGTTCTGAGGACGGAATACCAATACCCGTATCCTTTACTTCCACACTCCAATAGTCTTCTGTTTCTGCTGTATAGATATGTACGCTTCCACCTTCCGGTGTATATTTCAAGGCATTGGATATCAGATTTTTCAGAATCGAATCCATCTTATCCTTGTCAAGCCAGGTATTCATGTAGCGGAAATTACTTTCATAAGTCAGGCTGATACGTTTTACGTCGGCATAAGCCCGGAAAGCATTGATCATTTCCTCCATGTAGGTGCTCAACTCATATTCGGATACATATAGGGCACTGGAATAAGTGTCTGCACGTTCGAAGTTAATAAGATTGGTCGTCAGTCGCAACAGGGCGTTCACATTTCGTATGGCAGTATTCATATTGCTTCGTCCGCTCGGTGTCAGATTTTCCTTTTCACTGAGTTCTTCCAGTGGCGCTTTGATCAGTGTCAACGGAGTGCGAATATCATGCGCTGTATTGATGAAGAAACGTATTTTCTCATCCGAAGCCTTACGCTGTTTGCGCAGGATAATGACACGCAATGTGATAATGGCAATCGCGGCTACCACGGCGGCATAAAGTATTAATGCCCATATGCTGAGCCATAAGGGCTGTTCTATCATGATTTCCATGTCACGCTCTTCGAGAACGATTCGTCGGTCTTCACTGGAGATGGCACGTACCCGTAATGTATATTTTCCGGGACTCAGATTTGTGAACCGGATCATGCAATCTTTCTCAGGACGGCTCCATCCGTCATAGAAACCTTCCAGTTTCCAGGAATACAGAACCAATGACGGATAATCGTAGTTGATAGAAGATATCCGTAGAGAGAATATGTTCTGATTGTATTTCAGCTTTAACACTTGAGTTTCATCTATGTCCACTTCCAGCGGTGAACCCTCATCGCCGGGGTAAACGGTTTGATAGAATACGCGCAAATCGCTGAATATCATTTTGAACTCATAATTGCGTGGAATCATCATATCTTTGTGGAACTCTATTGCTCCGTCCGTACTTCCAAGAATGAAGTTTCCGTTTTTTCGCAGTACGCCTGATGATGCGTTGAAGTGATCGCTCTTCAATCCTTGCTCTTTGGTCCAGTTATGGAAAATTTTCCCCTCTGGGTAATAACTTGTCAGGCTGTTTTCGGTACTCAGCAGGACACTTTTATTCCCGTCCGGAAGAATGGTATATATGTTGTTGGAAATCAGCGGGCAGTTGTCTTTGTGGAAATGCTCGAACGACTTTCTATGATAATTGTAAATGAGCAATCCGGAATTACTGGTTCCTATATACAGAAGACTGTCAGCTATCTGATAAAGTGCGTTGATATAAAAAGACTCTATAGGCATCGAGATATTCTGAAACTTACCGGTTTCCTTATTTAGGAGATACAGTCCTGTGGCTGTGCCTATCCACATGTGTTGCGCATCCTTTTCTTTAATATCCGTGATGCCGCTTAGTCCCGGATAAGTGCGTATATTTTTGCGTGCAAAATCTATTTGTTTTAAATTATAATAGCCGCCGGACCAGATATTACCATCGGAAGTTTTCATGATAGAACGTATGTACTTATCCGGGCGGATATCACAATCGCCAAATGTAGAAGGAGTGAAGAACTCCACCTTCATCTGTTTTTTATCGATCTGGTAGATGCCCGAAGAGTATCCGCCTGCCCAGATGATGCCGGGTGATACCTCGCACAAAGAAATGAAAACATGGTTTTTGGTTATGTTGCCATTATCAAACACGCTGAGGAATGAGCGCCATTGCTTTGTTTTAGTGGAGTAGAGACTGATACCATTATTGGTAGCAAACCAAAGATCACCTTCGTGATCTTCGATGATGGCATTCACTTGGTCATTGATGAGTGATTGCTTGTTGCCGATAGAATGTTTGATCCATTCATAACTGGCATATTGATTGTTGCGTACTGTGATGCCGATAGGGTAATTAGCCATCCAGATGCGTTCATCATCTACATAGAAGTCGTAAATACTGTTGCCGTTCATGGCATTGTAGCTATTGTAATCCGCCACGATGTAGGGGGTGCACTCATAGGTATCCACATTCATTTTATATATACCGGCACCATCTGTAGCTATCAATATTTCTTTGTCATTGAAGGCTTTGATACGTGTAATGCTGACATCCTGCAAACCGACATTCAGCTCTACAGTTTGATGAATATTCATATCATACAGATAAATGCCTTTCTGGAACGTACCGATGAATAGTTTGCGGTTTGCTTTATGGAAATATAACTCGTTCACTTGCATCTTCAGTTTATCAAGCCAGTTGCATGGAGAAAGGTTGAGAACGTTGTCTTTTAATTCGGCATGATGTATGCCGACGTCTGTACCGATGAAATAATGTTCAGGGTCGATTTGCTCGATATCCGTAATACTTTCTCCGATATGGTTTTTGATAACGGTAGTTTTCTCAGTATTCGTATCGTAGAGATACAATGCTTCTTCGTTACAGAGCCATACAATATTGTTGCTGTCAATAAATCCATAGCTTACGGGAGTCGGATTTCCTTTTACCACTTCATCAGGTAGCTTGTATACAAGCTGAAAGCGATCATGTTTGGCATCATAGCGGAATACTCTTCCTTTTTTGCCTATTTCCCACAGTGTTCCATCCACACCAACATATAGCCAACTCAGATTGAGCATGGAGTTAACTTCTATTTCGCTGTCTATAAGCCGGTATTGCTTGAAATTTTTTCCGTCATAGCGGTCAATGCCATTGTGCGTAAGAAACCACATATATCCTTTCGGCCCTTTCTGAATGGCATATACCCTACGGTTGCTCAAGCCATCTTCTACGCCAAGATATTTATAAGTTTGGGCGATGCAGAAGGAGGAAATGTATGTGAATAAAAAGAAAATGATAAATTTTCTCATAACAGTTACGGTCGTTCGTTATTGGGGGTATTTGTGAAATTAACGCAAAAATATGCATTTTGTTTGATAAAAGCAACACGAAAGCAAGAAGAATAATGTTCGATTCCTCGCATTGTTTAGACGACAACAGGCGCAAGTTGTATATTATAACCTGCGCCTGTGTTTCACTTATAGATTGTAGTCAGAACTACTTAACCTTTTCTTCTACCCATTTACGTGCATTGACGAAGGCTTCCATCCATGGAGTGATCTGGTCGCTGTGCAGGCGGTCGGCAGGATAACAACCGTTCTGCCACGGGAAGATAGAGCGCTCCAGGTGAGGCATGATAGCCAGATGGCGTCCGTCGGCACTTGCTATGGCTGCTATGGAGTAGTCGGAGCCATTCGGATTGGCAGGATACTCGTCATAACTATATTTGGCTACCACATTATATTTATCTTCGTCGTAAGGCAAAGAGAATTTTCCTTCTCCGTGAGCTACCCATATACCGAGTTTGCTGCCACTTAGAGAGCCGAACATTACGCTGCGGTTGGTAGGAATGGTAAGTCCCAGGAATCTCGATTCGAATTTATGAGATTCATTATGCAGCATTTTACCGTTTTTCTTATGTTCGGGATTGATGAGGTTCAATTCCATCATCAACTGGCAACCATTACAAACACCCAATGAAAGCGTATCTTCGCGTGCGTAATACTTGTCGAGTGCTTCTTTAGCTTTCGGATTGAAGAGGAAAGCTCCTGCCCAACCTTTGGCAGAACCCAATACGTCTGAGTTGGAGAAACCACCACAATAAACAATCAGGTTCACGTCTTCCAATGTCTCACGTCCGCTGATAAGGTCGGTCATGGTGACGTCTTTCACATCAAAGCCTGCCAGATACAGGGAGTAAGCCATTTCGCGCTCACCGTTCGTTCCTTTTTCGCGGATGATTGCTGCGCGGATGCCTGTCGGTGTACGGCGGTTCGGGTCGATGCCATATTGAGAGAATTTACCTTTGAAGCCGGGCATGAAAGCGAATTCCAGTGGCTGCATCTTGTAGTTCTCGAAACGCTTCTTGGCGCAACCGTTCATAGATTGCTTGCGGTCGAGCAGGTAAGAAGTAGAATACCAAACATCACGCATATAGTCGATACCGAACTGATAAGTAGCGTCATCTTTAGATACGAGGATGTGGCGTTCATCGGTCGGCTTACCAATCTTCACAAAACCTACTCCGGCATCTTCCAATATTTGTTTTACTTCTTCCTTATGCTTGTCGCTTACCTGGATAACAATACCCGGGTTCTCGGCAAACAGGAGTTTCACGAGGTCGTGTTCCTTCATCTTGTCGAGATTGATTTCCATACCACCTTCTACATTGGCGAAGCACATTTCGAGTAAGGTAGTAATCAGGCCACCGGCAGAAATATCGTGCCCGGCAAGAATCAGTCCTTTGTTCACCAGTTCCTGAACGGCAAGGAAAGCGTCGCGGAAATATTCGGCATCTTGTACAGTGGGTACTTCGTCGCCAATCTTGCCCAATGATTGCGCAAAGGCCGAACCACCCAGCTTCAGTGTATCAAAACTGAAGTCGATATGATAAATCGTTGTCTTTTCGTTGTTGACAAGTACGGGAGAAACCACTTTCTTCACATCAGAAACTTCACCGCCTGCGGAAACGATGACGGTTCCCGGAGAGATTACTTTGCTACCGTCGGGATACTTCTGAGTCATGGACAGAGAGTCTTTTCCGGTAGGCACATTGATTTGCAGTGCACAGCAGAAGTCGCTCAATGCTTTTACGGCGGTGTAGAGACGTGCATCTTCACCTTCCTGTGAGCGGCAAGGCCACATCCAGTTGGCGGAGAGTGAAATACTGTCCATTCCTTCAGCCATCGGAGCCCATACCAGGTTGGTCAGTGCTTCGCTGACAGAAAGTACTGAACCGGCAGCCGGATCTGCCAGTGCAGCTTGCGGAGCATGTCCCAGTGAAGTAGCGATACCTTTCTCACCACGATAGTCGAGAGCAACCACGCCACAGTCACTCAGCGGTAATTGCAATTCACCCTGACATTGTTGGCGGGCAATCTTGCCGGTTACAGAGCGGTCTACCTTATTGGTCAACCAGTCTTTGCAGGCAACAGCTTCCAGCTGCAATACGTTCGTCAGATATTCGTGCAACTTGGATTGTTCGTATTTAGGCATTTCATAGTGGCGTTCCACGGTTTTGTCCACCATGTAAGTTTTGGGAGACGAACCGAACATCTGTTCTACGGCAAGATCGAACGGACGTACACCGTCAGCTTGTTGGAAAGCGAAGCGATGGTCACCGGTAGTTTCACCTACCACATACATTGGGGCACGTTCACGTTCAGCCACTTTACGTACATGCTCGATAGCTTCTTCTTCAATCAGCAATCCCATACGTTCCTGGCTTTCGTTGGCGATAATTTCTTTGGCAGACAAGGTTTTGTCACCTACGGGCAATTTACTCATGTCTATCACGCCACCACATTCTTCCACCAATTCGGAGAGACAGTTTACGTGTCCGGCTGAACCGTGGTCGTGGATGGATACCACCGGATTGTTGTCTTCTTCGCAGAGGGCACGTACCACATTGTAGGCACGTTTCTGCATTTCTGCGTTGGCGCGCTGTACGGCGTTCAACTCAATACCGCTGCTGTAGCGTCCGGTATCTACTGAAGATACGGAACCGCCACCCAAGCCGATACGGTAATTATCACCACCAATCACGACAACTTTGTTACCGGCTTCGGGAGTACCCTTCAGGCAGTCACGTTTCGTACCGTAACCCACACCACCGGCAAGCATGATTACTTTGTCGTAACCGTAGGTGGTGGAGCTACCAGCTACGGGGCTACCAGCTACAAGTGGCTGCGCTGAACTTGTAGCTCGTAGCTCGTAGCTCGTAGCTTCTTCACAATGTTCGAAAGTCAGTACAGAACCACAGATCAGCGGTTGACCGAACTTGTTACCGAAGTCGCTGGCACCATTGGATGCTTTGATCAGAATCTGTTCGGGAGTCTGATACAGCCATTGGCGTACCGGAAGGATTTCTTCCCAGGAACGATCTTCGTCTGTACGGGGATATGAAGTCATGTAAACGGCAGTTCCGGCAATTGGCCAGGAACCTTTACCGCCACCCATACGGTCACGAATCTCTCCACCTGTACCGGTAGATGCACCGTTGAACGGTTCTACGGTAGTCGGGAAGTTGTGTGTTTCAGCCTTCAGTGAGATAACGCTCTTAATATCTTTTACCTGGAAATAGTCGGGCTTTGAGTGGTCTGCCGGAGCAAATTGTTCAATTACCGGACCTTCGGCAAAGGCTACATTATCTTTATAAGCTGAAATGATTTTATTCGGATTCTCCTGTGTAGTCTTCTTAATCATTTGGAAGAGGGAAGACTCTTGTTCCACACCATCGATGATGAATGTCCCGCCGAAGATTTTGTGGCGGCAGTGTTCGGAATTGATCTGGGCGAAACCGAATACTTCGGAGTCGGTCAGTTTACGTCCAAGGTCTTGTTCTACTTTCTTGAGGTAGTCCATCTCTTCTTTAGAGAGTGCCAGACCTTCTTTTTCGTTGTAAGCTTCCAGGTCTTCGATGTGGACGATCGGTTCCGGCTTACGGTTGGTGGTGAATACTTCCTGATCCAGTCCCTTGTACATGCGTTGCAGCATCGGGTCGCGGTCGGCGTTTTCGTCCTTTACGGGGAAATACTCTTCGATGCGTGATATACCGCTCAAACCCATATTCTGGGTGATTTCCACAGCATTTGTACTCCAAGGAGTAATCATTTCGCGGCGTGGACCAACGAAATGTCCTTTCAGGTTTTCTTCACTTTCGGGGGTGGCTTCTCCAAAAAGCCAGCAGAGTTTGTCGCTTTCTGCCTGGGTGAGTGCGTGGTCACATTCTACGGCCATCACGCTCTTGGATGGGGTTCTGAAAAAAAGAATCATACTGATATTTTTGATTTTTCGTTCTTTGGCGCAAAGATATATAAAATCGTTGGTGCAGAGAAAGAAAAGGAATAAAAAATAGAGGGATGTCAAAAGTAAAGTATTGAGCGTTTTATAATAATCAGTCGAAAAAACGTTAACACAATTGGCTCGTCTCATAAAAAAGTACGATATTTGCAGCCATGATTGAGATAAGGACCATATTCGATATATTATGGAAGGGTTTTATTATTGGGGTAGTTGTGTCTGCGCCATTAGGACCCGTGGGTGTGTTGTGCATCCAGCGTACGTTGAATAAGGGGCGTTGGTATGGTTTCATAACAGGACTGGGAGCCTCGTTGAGTGACATTGCTTACGCCTTGCTGACAGGGTACGGAATGAGCTTCGTATTCGATTACGTAAATAAAAATATCTTTTATTTGCAGTTGTTCGGAAGCATCATGCTGTTAGCGTTTGGTATTTATACGTTTCGCAGTAATCCCGTCCAGTCCATCCGTCCCGTCTCAACCAACAAAGGCTCTTATTTTCATAACTTCATTACCGCCTTTGCCGTCACATTATCCAATCCACTTATTATATTCCTCTTTATCGGACTCTTTGCACGCTTTGCCTTCGTCAGTGAGGGGGTATTGGTGTTCGAAGCGGTTACCGGATATCTGGCTATTGCACTGGGAGCATTAGCATGGTGGTTCGGCATTACTTTCTTTGTTAATAAAGTCCGTACGCAATTCAACCTGCGCGGCATCTGGATATTGAATCGTATCATTGGAGGCATTGTCATTGTTGTGTCTGTGTTTGGGTTGGTGTTTACGTTGATGGGTGAGTCACTTTACTGAGAAGAAACTATAGAATCATGAAGATAGCGCAACAATTGAAAGCGAAGAATATCGCGGAATACCTTATATATATGTGGCAAGTGGAAGATTTGATACGTGCCAACGGGTGCGATATTGATAAGATCCGCGAAAGCATTATCTCCCGTTATCCGGAAGAAGAACATCCGGTGCTTGAAGAATGGTACGGTAATCTGATAGACATGATGCGTACAGAAGGGGTGAAGGAAAAGGGACATCTGCAAATTAATCGTAACGTAATAGTGAATTTGACGGAATTGCACGTAGAACTGTTGGCGTCACCGAAGTATCCTTATTATAGTGCGGCTTATTTCAAAGCATTGCCCTTCATCGTAGAACTTCGTCAGAAGAGTGGGAAGCAGGAGGAACCGGAACTGGAAACCTGTTTTGAGGCTTTGTATGGTGTTTTATTGCTACGCTTGCAGAAGAAAGAAATCACGGAGGGAACCGCAAAGGCGATAGAGGCCATCAGCAGTTTCATTTCTTTGCTTGCCAATTATTACGAAAAGGACAAGAAAGGGGAGTTGAAACTGGATGAATAACCGGAATAACTTTCGAAGATAGTAAATTGTAAATAATAGATAAAGCATGAGAGTATTAGTAACCGGAGCCAACGGACAACTTGGCAACGAGATGCAAGTTCTTGCAAAAGAGAATCCGCAACACACTTATTTTTTTACTGATGTACAGGAATTGGATATCTGTGACGAACAAGCTGTACAGGCTTGCATTGCAGAGAATCAGATTGAGGTTGTAGTGAATTGTGCTGCTTACACAGCAGTTGACAAGGCGGAAGATAATGAAGAATTGTGCCGCAAACTGAATCAGGAAGCTCCGGGAATACTGGCACGTGCTGCACAGGCCCATGGTGCTGCTATGATACAGGTTTCTACGGATTATGTTTTTGATGGAACAGCGCATATACCTTATAAAGAAGATTGCGAACCCTGTCCTAATTCAGTTTATGGCTTTACTAAGCTGGGTGGAGAAAAGGAGGTTATGCAGAATTGTGAGAAAGCGATGGTAATTCGTACAGCATGGTTATACTCTATTTATGGAAACAACTTTGTGAAAACGATGATTCGTCTGGGACGTGAGCGTGAGTCTTTAGGTGTGGTTTTTGATCAGATTGGTACGCCGACGTATGCGAAGGATTTGGCGGTTGCCATCTATGCAGCCATCAATCAGGGAATTGTACCGGGTATTTATCATTTCAGTGATGAAGGCGTATGTTCATGGTATGACTTTACGGTGGCTATACATCGCATTGCGGATATCACGACATGCAAGGTGAGTCCCTTACATACGGACGAGTATCCGGCAAAGGCACCGCGTCCGCATTATTCCGTATTGGATAAGACGAAGATTAAAAAGACTTTCGGCATTGAAGTACCTCATTGGGAAGAGAGTCTGAAAGTATGTATTGAAAAACTGAATGCCCAATAATAATATTATACCAAATTTTATATATGGCCAATAATAACGAAATTGAGAGGAGAAGAACCTTTGCGATTATCGCACATCCGGATGCCGGTAAAACATCTTTGACTGAAAAGCTGTTGCTTTTCGGTGGGCAGATTCAGGTGGCTGGTGCCGTAAAGAGTAATAAGATAAAGAAAACGGCTACATCGGACTGGATGGATATAGAGAAGCAGCGTGGTATCTCTGTAACCACCTCTGTGATGGAGTTTGATTACAAAGATTATAAGATTAATATTCTCGATACTCCCGGTCATCAGGACTTTGCCGAAGATACTTACCGCACGCTGACCGCTGTAGATAGCGTTATCATCGTAGTGGATGGTGCAAAGGGTGTGGAAACGCAGACGCGTAAGCTGATGGAAGTGTGCCGTATGCGTAATACGCCGGTCATTATATTCATCAATAAGATGGACCGTGAGGCCAAAGATCCTTTCGATTTGTTGGACGAGCTGGAAGAAGAGCTTGCTATTCATGTACGTCCGTTAACTTGGCCAATCGAAAGTGGTGTGCGCTTTAAGGGGGTTTATAACATCTATGAAAACAATCTGAATCTTTTCCAGCCCTCCAAGCAGGTAGTGACGGAGAAGGTGGAGGTCGATATCAATACCGAAGAACTGGATAAGCAAATCGGTGCGCAATTGGCTGATAAGTTGCGTGGTGAGTTGGAATTGATAGATGGAGTTTATCCTGAATTTGATAAAGAAGAATATCTGAAAGGTGAACTGGCACCTGTATTCTTTGGCTCGGCTCTGAATAACTTTGGTGTACAAGAATTGCTGGATTGCTTTGTAGAGATCGCTCCAAGTCCTCGTCCTGTACAGGCGGAAGAACGTGAAGTGGAACCGGAAGAGCCTAAATTCACCGGATTTGTCTTTAAGATTACGGCGAATATCGACCCGAATCATCGTTCTTGTATCGCATTTTGTAAGATTTGCTCAGGTAAGTTTACGCGTAATGCACCGTATCTGCATGTGCGTCATGGAAAGACGATGCGTTTTTCTTCGCCCACACAGTTCATGGCACAGCGTAAGACGACTGTTGACGAGGCTTGGGCGGGTGATATCATCGGCTTGCCGGATAACGGTACTTTTAAGATCGGTGATACGCTGACAGAAGGGGAAATGCTTCATTTCCGTGGTTTGCCGAGTTTCTCACCGGAGATGTTCAAGTATATCGAGAATGCTGACCCGATGAAGCAGAAGCAGCTTGCCAAGGGTATCGACCAGTTGATGGACGAAGGTGTGGCACAGTTGTTTGTCAACCAGTTCAACGGCCGGAAGATTATCGGTACGGTAGGGCAGTTGCAGTTTGAGGTTATCCAGTATCGCCTGGAGAATGAATATAGTGCGAAGTGTCGTTGGGAGCCGTTGAGCCTTTATAAGGCTTGCTGGATAGAGAGCGATAATCTTGAAGAACTGGAAGCATTCAAGAAGCGTAAGTATCAGTATATGGCGAAAGACCGTGAGGGCAGAGATGTATTCCTGGCTGATAGCGGTTATGTGCTTCAAATGGCTCAGATGGACTTCAAGAATATAAAATTCCACTTTACAAGCGAGTTCTGATTCGTATTCTGAATTGGGATTGACAGATACAGGGATGCAAAGAATAGAAACTTTGTATCCCTGTATTCTTTATATATAAGGATAATGAACTGGCTCGAGATATATTGGCTACTGATGATATGGATGTGCTGAGAACGACCCGTCGGGCTTTCTCTTGATTGATAAAGCGCAGGAGGCATGAGCTTGTTAAAAAGTTTATGCCTCCTGTGCTTTTTTGTAGGGAGAAAGCGCTACCTTTGCACCTTATTATATTAACAGATACATTCAATATGAAACACGCATCTTTTCTTCTCTTTTTACTGACTTCTTTTTTAGGGCTGGTGGCCTGCTCAAAATCTGCCGCCCCGACTTTGATGAACTACGAACAGTTTCTCGTCCGTGCCGATTCGTTGGCGCAATCCGGTGTCACTGATAGTACCATTACCGTTCGGTTACTGTCTGATCTGCACAATGAATATACTCAGGTGAAGGAACATTCCGGTGGAAGTCTGGTTCGCATAAAGCCTGCCGACAAGCGGAAACAATTTATGTGGGGAACATTCACCGCATTGATGATAGGCCTCAATGTATGGCTTTCCATCAAAGATATCCAGTTTTCCAAGGATCGCAAGCACCGCCGCTATCTCGTAAATTTGAGCGAGAACGAACAACGCCTGCGTAACAACGAACAGGAAAAGAATGAATTGCAGGAATGCCTGAAGGAAATGTCACTGACGGATGAGGAACGGGAAGAAGTACAACGGTCATTGATGAACCTTATGGAGCATGGCAATCACTTGTGCGAAGAGAACACATCCCTCCGTGCCCGCCTCAAGGACTACGAAAATCGTCCCGTGCCCCGCGAAGCGGAATTGCTGAAGGAACGGAACGAACGCATCAGTCTGCTTGATAGCCAGGTACAGGCTCTTACCTCCACATTGATAGACCGTGACGATGTGGTGGAACGCCTGCGCCGTCAGCCCAAATTCCTTTCCGATAAAGACTGGGAATATCTGTCTCAACTTGCCGACCGTGTGTACGATGGTTTTACCCGGCGACTCACAGAACGTTTCCCTTCGTTGACGCCTGCCGACTTGCAGCTTTGCCTGTTGATGCGCCTGCGCTTCATGAATGTACAGGTGGCTACGCTTATTGCCGTGTCGCCCGCTTCGGTTTCGCAACAGAAGTTCCGGTTGAAGAAGAGGCTGATGCAGGAGGATGGGGAGTTGTTTAAGAATGGGGAGACGGTGGATGCGGTTATTGGGGGATGCTGAGACCTGATGTATTGCGATGCATTTATTTCGTACTTCAAGTTTATACCTGTTTCTTTTCTTTACAAATATTTTCCGAAAACCTTTGTTTTGCGGAGGATTTTGGCTTCACTCGCTGAATGAACGTGATTCAGTCAGGGACTGAAAGCCTTTCACTCAGGGACTGAATGCCTTTCTGTTCCTGACTCATTGTTCCCCCTCTCAGAAGGTGTTCTGAAGGGGGTATAGGAAGGAGGGCAGACATGAAGAGGAAGTGGTAAAAAATGCGGAGATAAATCTTACACTTGTCTCTAATTGTTGCTTAAACAAATATTTTTTCATCTATTTTGGGGGTATATTTTCTAAATCGGCAATAAATATGGGAATAAATTGTTAATTTTGTACGTATATAATTGATGATGAATTATAGGAAATAAAAGATTTTTGTATTAAAAAAAAGATAATTAAGATATTAAATGTATGAATAAGCAGCAGCTTGCAAATAAAATATGGGCCTCGGCCAATAAGATGCGTTCTAAAATAGATGCCAATGAATATAAGGATTACATTCTTGGACTTGTGTTCTATAAATTCCTATCAGACAATGAAGTGAACTATCTTCGTAGTATCGGATGGAATGATGATGACATGACGGCTCTTGTAGAGGATTATGAAGACCCGGAAGCAACAATGATGATTGCTTATTGTAAAAATAACATTGGCTATTTTATTGAATATAAATACTTGTTCGGTACTTGGCTGCTACCCAACTCTAATTTCAGTGTGGCAGACCTTAGTGCCGCGTTGAATAGCTTCGACCGGCTAATTAGTCCAAACTACAAGCATGTATATGCCAACATCTTCAAGACGCTACAAGCCGGATTGAGTAAATTGGGGGAGAATCCTTCTTCTCAAACCCGTGCTTTGAAGGATTTGATTAAGCTCATTAAAGACATTCCTACCGATGGCAGTCAGGATTACGACGTGCTGGGCTATGTTTATGAGTATCTCATCAGTAATTTTGCAGCCAATGCCGGAAAGAAAGCCGGTGAATTCTACACTCCTCACGAGGTGGCAATACTGATGTCGGAAATTGTAGCAGAGCATCATAAGGATAAACAGCAAATTGAAATATATGACCCGACAAGTGGTTCCGGCTCTCTGCTGATTACCATTGGCAAATCTATTGGCCGCCATATCGCCGATAAAAACCAAGTGAAGTATTATGCTCAAGAGCTGAAGGAGAATACCTATAACCTTACCCGAATGAATCTCGTGATGCGTGGCATCAAGCCAGACAATATTGATACCCGTTGTGCTGATTCTCTGGATGAAGACTGGCCTTTGCAAACCATAGGTAGTGATATTGGTAAACCACTCTATGTGGATGCGGTTGTGTCAAATCCGCCTTATTCGCAGCATTGGGATGCCACGGATCGTGAACTCGATTCTCGTTTCAAGAATTATGGTGTCGCACCTAAAAGTAAAGCCGATTATGCTTTCTTACTTCACGAACTGCATCACCTCAAACCCGATGGCATTCTCACCATCGTACTGCCTCATGGAGTACTTTTCCGTGGCGATGTGGACGCAGATAGCGAAGGAGAAGGGAAAATCCGCCGGAATCTTATTGAGACTAATAATATAGATGCCATTATCGGGCTGCCGGCTAACATCTTTTTTGGAACAGGTATTCCCACACTGATTATGGTCTTGAAGCAGCATCGGGATAGTGACGATGTGCTTATTATCGATGCTTCCAAAGGATTTGTCAAGGAAGGCAAGAACAATAGACTCCGTGCCTGCGACATAAAGCGCATTGCCGATGCCATTTGTGAGCGTAAGCCTATTCCTGGTTTTTCTCGCCCGGTAAGCCGTGACGAAATCCGGCAGAATGGATATAACCTCAATATTCCTCGTTATGTGGATTCTTCGGAGGCTGCCGAACAATATGATATCTATGCTACTATGTTTGGTGGCATTCCCGAAAGCGAGATAGATAAATTGCAGACCTATTGGGATGCGCTGCCTTCACTTCGTGCAGACCTTTTCCAGCCCAAGGAGGACGGTAGTCCGTATGCCACGGTGAAGAATAAAGATGTGGCCAAGATTATTGAAGAGAATGCGGATGTGTGTAATTTGAAGCAAACCTTTGCGGATGCATTCTCCGATTTTAGCAATGTTCTTCACAGCCGACTGATTACAAATGTCAGTACTGTAAATGAACAAAATGAACAAGACGATATAGCCGACGATATATTTAACCGCCTAAAGCCGATTCCTCTGGTGGATAAATACGTCGCTTACCAAGCTCTTTCAGATAATTGGCAGGTGATAGCGGGCGATATAGAGACTATACAAAGTGAGGGAATTGATGCTGTGCGGATAGTAGAGCAGGCTTATAAACTTGTGAAGAAAGGCGATGAAGAGATAGAAGTGCCCGATGGATTGAAGGGACGCATCTTGCCGTTTGAATTGATACAACATGAAAAGTTTCAAGCTGAACTTGATGCTATCAGTGAAAAACAAGCTAAAGTAGAGGAAATTGCATCCTCGCTTGAAGAGCTGCGTGACGGCTTCACCGAAGAAGAAGGGCAAGCCTATCTGGATGAAGATGACAATGCCAAGTTCAATAAGAATGCCATAAAGGCAGATGCCAAAGCTAAAGGCGATGAAGTGGAACCGGAAACCAAAGCTAAACTGAAAGAGATTGTAAGTTTATGGGATAAAATCACTAAACTCAATAAGAATATCAAGGAGGATAAAGCTACATTGGTACAACTTACTATTGATGCCATAGAACATCTAAGCGATGAAGAGATAGAGTTCTTCCTGCACAAGAAGTGGATTGACCCGGTGTGTGGCGGTATTAATGGCACATTGGCATCTGTTTTTTCCGCTCTTGAGAAATCAGTCACGGCACTGGAAGCAAAGTATGCCTTGTCATATAATGAAATTGAAAACAATATTGTCGATGCTCAAAAAGAGTTGTCGGAATTGATTGGGCAGCTTACGGGTGATGAGTTTGCGGTGAAGGGTTTGCAGGAATTACAGAATAGATTAAAGGATTGAGGAGATGGCAGAACCGATAATAAGATTTAGGAATAATCATTCAGATTGGGATAGATTCGTAATTGATGATGTTTTTGAATTACGAAATGGATATACTCCATCAAAAAATGTAAATCAATATTGGGAAAATGGAGTAATTCCATGGTTTAGGATGGAAGATATACGCGCCAATGGAGGAATATTGTCCGATTCAATTCAACATATCACCCCTCAAGCTGTTAAAGGAGGTGGTTTGTTTGTTCCATATTCCATTATTCTTGCGACAACTGCGACAATAGGTGTTCACGCAATGGTAATTGCTGATTCGCTTGCGAATCAGCGATTTACGAATTTTTCAATTCGTAAATCGCTGATTGATAAATACGATTCGTATTTCATATACTATGCATTTTATAAGATTGATGAATGGTCTTTGAAAAACACCAATTCAGGAGGTCTGCTTTCTGTTGATATTAAAGGATTATTAAAACAACCATTCCTTACCCCATCTAAAACCGAGCAACAACAAATAGCCTCCTACTTTAAATCATTAGACGTTCTTATTCAATCAGTCACGAAGAAAATAGCTTCGCTCAAGCAATTGAAATCCGCTTCTCTTATTTCTATGTTTCCACAAGCAGGAGAAACGAAGCCTCGTGTCCGTTTCAAAGGGTTTGAGGAAGTCTGGAAGACAGTTCCTTTTGATATTGTTTTCCGTTATTTAAAAAGCAATACCTTATCACGCGCAGATTTAAATGAAACATTAGGAAGTGCTAGAAATATACATTATGGTGATATATTAATTAAATTTGGAACTTTGATTGATATTAGAAAAGACGATTTACCATACATTACAAATCATTTCTTAGCTAATCAGTTAACCAATAATTGTAAATTACAAAAAGGCGATATTATTTTTGCCGATGCAGCAGAGGATAGTACCGTAGGTAAATGTACGGAGATTGCATTCATTGGTGAGGAAAAAGTTGTAGCAGGATTACATACGATACCGTGTAGAACTTTATTTGAGTTTAGCGAGGGATATTTAGGCTTTTATTTAAATTCCCCTTCTTACCATAACCAATTATTACCACTTATGCAGGGTACTAAAATTTCCAGTATTTCAAAGTCTGCATTATTGAATACAAGTATCTCCTTTCCGAGCAATATTGCCGAGCAGTGTCAAATTGCCTCTTTCTTCTGTTCCCTTGACACACAGATATCCTTAGAGACTCAACGACTTGATAAACTTAAGCAAATAAAGTCAGCCTGTTTAGATAAAATGTTTGTATAACGGAACAATTCAATAAAATGGAAGAAAAGGATAAGAGCAATATCATCATCTATCAGAGTGAAGACGGACAGACACACATAGAGGTGCGGATGGACGAAGATACCGTATGGTTAACCCAACAACAAATGAGCGACCTTTACCAGACGTCTCGAACAAATGTGGTAGAACATATTAAGCACATTTATGAAGATGGTGAACTTGTAGAAGAAGCAACCTGTCGGAAAATCCGACAAGTTCGGCAAGAAGGAACACGCATGGTTGAAAGAGAAATACCTCACTATAATCTTGATATGATAATATCTTTAGGATATCGAATAAATTCAATTCAAGCCACTCATTTTCGTCAATGGGCGACGGCACGTCTTAAAGAATATATCATCAAGGGTTTCACTATGGATGATGAACGATTGAAGCAAACGGGAGGAGGAGGTTATTGGAAAGAACTGCTCGACCGCATACGCGACATTCGTTCATCAGAAAAAGTGATGTATCGACAGGTGCTCGATATTTATGCTACGGCGATTGACTATGACCCACGTTCTGATGTATCTATCGAATTCTTCAAAATAGTGCAAAACAAACTGCATTTTGCCGCTCATGGGCATACTGCCGCCGAAGTGATTTATGAACGGGCGGATGCAGACCAACACATGATGGGACTGACCTCTTTCAAGGGAGACCATCCTACATTGCGCGATGCCAAAATAGCGAAGAATTACTTAAGTGAAGAAGAATTGAAAGTTCTGAATAATTTAGTTTCCGGATATTTCGATTTTGCCGAAGTGCAAGCCATGAAGCATCGGATTATGTATATGAAAGATTATATTCAGCATCTTGAAGCAATCCTTTCCTCTACGGGAGAACAACTCTTGAATGGTTGTGGAACCGTCAGTCATGAGCAGGCCATGGAAAAAGCGGAAAAGGAATATAGGAAGTTTGATGTCCGTACACTTTCTCCCGTAGAACAAGCCTATCTGGATAATATAAAGGTATTGAACAAAAAAGTAAAAGGAAAGAAATAGTCTTGTATGTATAACCTTATAAATGACCAAAACTATATGCCAAACGACAATACGCAATTCTTCATCAAAGAAAGTGCTTTTGAACAGGCACTTGTTGATTTACTTCCCCACCACGGTTGGGAGAAGGAGGTAATGATGCAACCCAGTGAAGCAGATCTGATACAAAACTGGGCCAACATAATCTTTGATAATAATAGAGACATCAACCGGCTTGGCAATGCTACGCTCACCACAAGTGAGATGCAACAAGTCATCGACCAAGTGAATAGATGTGACAGTCCGTATGCCGTGAACAGACTTATTAATGGCGGGCAGGTATGTATCAAACGTGATAATCCTGTGGATACGAATAATTGTGGTAAAGAGGTATATCTCAAAATATTCGATGCTCGTGAAATCAGTGCCGGACAAAGCCGTTATCAGATAGTGCGCCAGCCCCGTTTCAGGGTTTCACACCCTTTAGGTGGAGACCGGCGAGGTGATGTTATGCTATTGATCAATGGCATGCCTGTTATCCACATTGAACTGAAACGTTCGAAAGTGGATGTGAGCCAGGCTACTTTTCAGATCAAACGCTACACCCACGAAGGTGTATTTGGCAGTGGCATTTTTAAGATGGTACAGATATTTGTTGCAATGACCCCTGAAGAGACGCTTTACTTTGCCAATCCCGGACTGGAAGAAAACTTCAAACCTGAATATTATTTTCATTGGGAGGACTTCAACAATACCATCGTTAGTGATTGGCGAAGAGTTGTATCCGACCTGCTAAGTATTCCTATGGCTCACCAGCTTGTGGGATATTACACCATTGCGGACGATAAAGACAAGACGTTAAAAGTACTTCGCAGTTATCAATATTTTGCTGTCAACAAGATAAGTGATGTGACCCATAAAACCAATTGGGACACGCACCAACATCGTGGAGGCTTCATCTGGCATACAACAGGCTCTGGCAAAACCATGACCAGTTTTAAATCGGCACAACTGATAGCTAACTCAGGCGATGCGGACAAAGTGGTATTCCTTATGGATCGTATTGAGCTGAGCATACAGTCGCTTGATGAATATCGTGGCTTTGCCGGAGAATCTGATGTAATACAAGACACACAGAATACTGCCATTCTGGTCAGCAAACTGCAAAGTACTGATAACGATGACCGCTTGATTGTAACCTCTATCCAAAAGATGTCGAATGTCAACAGCGAATATGGCATTTCACAGACTGAAATAGACAGCATCGGACGTAAACGATTGGTATTTATCATAGACGAATGTCATAGAAGCGTATTTGGCGATATGCTTATCAACATTAAGAATACATTTCCTCGTGCGTTACTTTTTGGCTTCACTGGTACACCGGTGTTTGAAGAAAATGCCCACAACGAAATCATGACCGAAACGCTTTTCGGCGATATGCTTCATAAATACACCATTGCCAATGGCATCCCCGACCATAACGTACTTGGTTTTGACCCTTATCGCATAAACACCTATGATGACAACGAGCTACGCGAAAAAGCTGCATTTGCTCAGTTAAGAGTGAAGCGCATTGAAGAGATTGAGGGTGATGAGGAGAAAATGGCAATTTACAATAAATTTGTCAATGAGTTGCAGATGCCCAAAACTTACACTGAAGGCGGTGAGACAAAACATGGTATAGAATATTATCTTCCCAATGATATTTATCAACAGCCCATTCATCATCAAGCCGTAGCGGCCGATATTATAAAAAGTCGTAGCCAGCTAAGCAAGAACGACAAGTTTCATGGAATACTGGCTACACAAAACATACCGGAAGCTATAGCTTACTATAAACTATTCAAAGAGCAATATCCTTCGTTGAATGTGGTAACTGTGTTCGACAATAATATCGACAATTCCAATGAAGGAATTGCCAAGGAAGATGCATTACTGGAAATACTTAAAGATTATAATGATAAATATCACACCTCTTTTCAGCTTTCTACTTACGCGAAATATAAGAAAGATGTGGCAAAACGATTGGCTCACAAAAAGCCCTATCTTAGTATAGAGCATGACCACAATCAGCAGATAGATTTACTCATTGTGGTTACGCAGATGCTTACCGGCTACGATTCAAAATGGGTGAATACGCTCTATGTGGATAAGTTGATGAAGTATGTGGACATCATCCAAGCTTTCTCGCGTACCAACCGCTTGTTTGGACCTGATAAACCTTTTGGCATTATCCGTTACTACACATTCCCATACACTATGCAGCAGAATATTAACGATGCGCTTGAAGTATATGTGGATCGCCCGCTTGGTGTGTTTGTAGATAAGTTGGAAAGTAATTTGGTTAATATCAATCAACGTTTCCTGCATATACGCGACATATTCCAATCACACCGGATAGCCAACTTTGAGCGGTTGCCTGATACTCGTGAAGACCGCAATATGTTTGCTAAGGACTTCAGTCAGATGACTCATCTACTCGAAGCTGCTAAACTGCAAGGATTCTTATGGGATAAAGTCGAGTATGAATTTCAGCATGGTGATACTTATACCCATGTAAGAATGGAGCTTGATGAACAGACCTACTTAATTTTGTTACAACGCTATCGCGAGTTGTTTGAAGGTAGAGAAGGTGGCGGTGAAGCCAACGATTTCGACTATCCTATCGATACTTATATCACTGAAACCGGTACGGGCACCATAGATGCGGAATATATCAACTCGAAGTTTGTGAAGTTCATCAAAAACCTTTATACTACCGGTCCTGGCAGCGAACTTACGAAAGAGGCCTTTAAAGAGCTGCATAAAACATTCGCCTCACTTTCGCAGAAAGACCAACGAACGGCGATGGTGATACTGCACGACATTCAATCGGGTGATTTGCATCTTGCCCCAGGCAAAACTATCTATGACTATATCGCAGAATATCAACTCCGTGAGCTACACAAGCAGATAATGATTTTAGTAGAAGCTACAGGTATAAATGCCAGTCAGTTGGAACATATCATGAACAGAGGCATTACGGAACAAAACTTAAATGAGTATAGTCAATTTGATAATCTGAAGTTAACCTTGAATATGGCTAAGACTCGTGAGTTCCTTACCAAAACAGAAGGCTCGGAAGTTCCTGCACGCATGGTTATGCCCAAAATTGATAAGATACTTAGAGAGTTTATCCTTGACGGAAGCTGTAGAGAGCGTATCTTAAAAGCTTATCTGAATGAAGATGAAAATTACTCTACTGATACAATCAATCAGGAATCATTAACGGGACAATCCGTTGAGGTTTTAGAAAATTCACAAGAAACCGAAAGAGAGCAGTCTTTCGACATTGATGTCGTAAAAGCAAAAATAAAAGATATACTGACAACGACTTTAAGTGGAGTACTTCCGCAAATGCGTCCCATAGAAGAAGTGCTAAATAGCGTATTCTATGTGATTGGCAAGGAATCCGTCGAGTCGCTTGACAATGTGGGGTTGTTCATCAATAGGGCTTTCAACAATCTATATGGAAAGAAAGTAACCATAGTAGATAAGTTTGTGGCATTCAATTTGCTTGTGACCAAATATGAAGCTTACCTTAAAAAACTATATTACTTGATGCATAACAGTGGTGTACCTGCACGAAACGAAGGTGAGGATGTGACATGGAAAAATGTAATCTATGCTCATAGATGCCTTTGGAACTTGAAATTTAGTACCGATGCAGCCAAACAGCAATTGTATCAATACCTAATGTTGATTAAGGGTTGGCGTAATGATGAATCGCATATTTCGCCTACTGCTTCTGAACAGGAAGTAGATACTGCCATCAGTATAATCATTTCAATGTATTTCTATGCTACAGGAGCCTCTATCACCGATTTGGAAATGGCAGGCCATGATGTAGAAATGATTGTACCTGAATCTACGCCACACCATAGTTGTAGACTTTACTCCGTTACTAATGATGAAAAATATTCTGGTGTAGCTGCGGAATCTATTGATATCAGAGAATTGCCGGAAGAAAAGCGAATTGAAATACTCAAGAAATGCATTGTTAAACTTTTAGGATATAATCCTAAAAAATCGGCTTTCTCCAAGCAACGGCACTGGGAAGCAATTTACCGTATAGCAGCTGACAAAGGATTCATTATCGATGGTGATTACACTTATTTTAAAAGAATTATTGATGAGATGCAACTATCAAATATTCCTGTGCCTTTTAATATGGACTTATTGGAACGATTAAATCAAGGTATTTATGCAAAGAATATTGGAGATTGGTCACCTGAAGGTCTTGACGGGAAAAAGCTTCAGGAGTACAAAGACATCAAAAGCTGTGCCGATGCGTTCAGTAAAATAGTAGATGAAAATATTCAGCAAAAAGATAATCTTTAAAAATGTATGGCAGCGGTTGAAGTATATGATAAAGATTTGAAATATTCACTGACTGTATTGATTATGCAATTATGAATGGCTATTTCCTTGTTGTAGAGACTACTTTGAATGCCACCATTCATTATCAGTGCTTTATACCTCTTACTTGTAGAGATTGTCACATTATTTTCGTTTCCCCTGTTTCTTTATCTTTTCCCTCTTGTAGAGATGCGTGTTTTATAACATGCTGTCTATGAGGGGGATGTTGAAAATGATTGTAGATGCCATTTCTTTGTTTTCTCTTGCTTTCCACCCTAACTTTGCAACATCGAATTTGAGAAAAGCGGATGGCTGAATCGTTGAGGCCTCACGATGAAAACTTCCGCTTCTCGGGTGAGACAAGAGAAATCAGATATACATTATTAATTAATCATTTAAAAACATTATTATTATGGCATTTTACAAGAAATTTCAATCGAAACTGAATGATTTGTGGTATCCGAAAGCAATTACTACCGGTACACCTATTACTACTGACAAGGTAGCGGACAAACTGTCCTTGCTCTCTACTGTCACCCGCGGTGACACATTTGCCGTGCTGAAAAACCTGGGAGGCGTAATGGCTGACTATATGGCCATGGGGCGTACGGTGAAGATTGAGGGCGTAGGGACTTTCTACTATACAGCTGCTACGAACAAGAGGGGAGTTGCCACACCTGGTGAGGTGAACTCCGGACAGATTAATGGCATACGTGTACGTTTCATTCCCGAGGTGAAACGTAGCAGCGGCAAGCAGGTTACCACCCGCTCTATGGTGGATGTTGATGTTGACTGGACGGATCTAGAGAAGCTTGCCAATGGCAGCACTACCAGTGACAACACTGAGGGTGGCAATCCCGGTGGCGGTTCCGGTGAAGGTGGTCTGGATGAAAATCCGTTAGGATAACCTTCCCCCCGTGCTTCGTTAACCTCCGTTTTTGGAGCATCCGACTTGTGATAAATGGTTCCCGTACAGCCCCTTCCGGCAGTACGGGAACTTTTGTTTTAGCATCTTTTATCATTTTTTTCTGCCTTTCTTCTATAAATATTCGCTAATTTCGGACGATTTTTTGTAAAACAGACCGAATAACTAATAATTTATAATATGGAAAATCTCAACACAGCGCTTCTGCTGATGGTAGTAGGTATGACGACAGTGTTCGCTATCCTGCTGATTGTAATCTACTTAGGTAAAGGACTTATTCTTCTGGTAAACAAGTACGCCCCCGAAGAGGTGGTGCCGGATAAGAAAGGTGCGCAAGGTCCTGCCGCAATTCCCGGAAACATTTTGGCTGCTATCAGTGCCGCTGTAACAGTGGTGACACAAGGCAAGGGTAAAGTAGCCAAGGTCGAGAAAATAAAATGATAATCTTTAATAAAAAACACACACCTATTTATTTAGTATGAAAAAGGAAATTAAGTTCAGCCTGGTTTTCAGGGACATGTGGCAGAGTGCCGGAAAATATGTGCCCCGCGTAGACCAGCTGGTGAAGGTTGCTCCCGCTATTGTTGAGATGGGCTGTTTTGCCCGCGTAGAAACCAATGGCGGAGGTTTTGAACAGGTAAATCTATTGTTTGGTGAAAATCCTAATAAAGCTGTACGTGCATGGACGAAGCCGTTCCACGAAGCCGGTATACAAACTCACATGTTGGACCGTGCACTGAACGGTCTTCGCATGAGTCCCGTACCTGCCGATGTGCGTAAGCTGTTTTATAAAGTGAAGAAAGTGCAGGGGACGGACATTACACGTACATTCTGTGGACTGAACGATACCCGTAACATTATTCCTTCCATCGCTTACGCTAAAGAAGCCGGAATGATTTCCCAATGTTCGCTCTGTATCACCCATTCGCCCATCCATACAGTAGAATATTACACCAATATGGCGTTAGAGCTCATCAAGGCGGGTGCTGATGAAATCTGTATCAAGGATATGGCAGGTATCGGACGTCCGGTATCGCTGGGCAAGATTGTGGCTAATATCAAGGCTGCACATCCTGAAATTCCTATTCAATATCATAGTCATGCAGGTCCCGGTTTCAATATGGCAAGTATCCTCGAAGTTTGCGAGGCTGGTTGCGATTATATTGACGTGGGCATGGAACCGTTGTCATGGGGTACGGGACACGCTGACTTGCTGAGTGTGCAGGCTATGCTGAAAGATGCAGGTTTCCAGGTTCCTGAGGTGAATATGGAAGCATACATGAAGGTGCGTGCATTGATTCAGGAATTTATGGATGACTTCCTCGGTTTGTATATCAGTCCGAAGAACCGCTTGATGAACTCCTTGTTGATCGGTCCGGGACTTCCGGGTGGTATGATGGGTAGCTTGATGGCTGACTTGGAGTCCAATCTGGAATCTATCAATAAATATAAGGCGAAACGTAACTTGCCGTTTATGACGCAGGATCAGTTGCTTATCAAGCTGTTCAATGAAGTGGCTTACGTATGGCCGCGCGTAGGTTATCCTCCGTTGGTAACTCCGTTCAGCCAGTATGTTAAGAATCTGGCGATGATGAACGTGATTGCTATGGAAAAAGGCAAGGAACGTTGGGGTATGATTGCTGATGATATCTGGGATATGCTGTTAGGTAAAGCTGGTAAATTGCCGGGTACGCTGGCTCCCGAAATCATTGAGAAAGCCGAACGTGAAGGCCGTAAGTTCTTTACCGGAAACCCGCAGGATAATTATCCGGATGCGCTCGATAAGTATCGCAAGATGATGAAAGAGAACAAATGGGATTTGGGTGAAGATGATGAAGAACTCTTCGAATATGCCATGCATCCGGCACAATACGAAGCATACAAGAGTGGCAAGGCGAAAGAAGACTTCCTGGCAGACGTGGAAAAACGGAAGGCGGAACTAAACAAATCCCCGCTGGATGATGCCAAACCAAAGACACTTACCGTACAGGTGGACGGACAGGCTTATCGCGTAACGGTAGCTTACGGTGATATTGATTTGCCGGCAGATGCTACAGCAAAAGTGGAAGCTCCTGTAGGCGAAGGTCAGGATGTGGTTGCTCCGTTGGAAGGAAAATTCTTCCTGACGAAGAATGCGCAGGAAACTCCGTTGAAGGTGGGCGACAAGGTGAAGAAAGGTGACTTGCTTTGCTACATCGAAGCTATGAAGACGTATAACGCCATCCGTGCCGATTTCGACGGAACAGTTACTGCTATTTGTGCTACTCCGGGCGATACCATTTCAGAAGATGATGTATTAATGAAGATAGGATAACGCAGCATGGAAGATATATTTGGAAGACTCTACGGTATGACGGCCTTCAGCAATATCATTGAAGACCCGTCGTTTCTGGTGATGTATGCCATTGCTTTCATCCTGCTGTATCTGGGTATCAAGAAGCATTACGAACCGTTATTGCTGGTACCTATCGCTTTCGGTGTGCTCATCGCCAACTTTCCCGGTGGCGAAATGGGTGTCATTCAGGCGGATGAAAACGGAATGGTAATGGTAAATGGGGCGTTGAAGAACATCTGGGAAATGCCGTTGCATGAAATTGCACACGACTTGGGATTGATGAACTTCATCTATTATATGTTGATTAAGACAGGTTTCCTGCCCCCCATCATCTTTATGGGTGTGGGTGCTTTGACGGACTTTGGACCGATGCTCCGTAATTTGCATCTTTCCATCTTCGGGGCGGCAGCGCAGTTGGGCATCTTTACAGTACTGTTGTGTGCAGTGATGATTGGTTTTACACCGCAGGAAGCAGGTGCTCTCGGTATCATTGGTGGTGCTGATGGTCCGACTGCTATTTTTACTACTATCAAGTTGGCTCCGCATTTGTTGGGCCCGATTGCTATTGCCGCTTATTCTTACATGGCGTTGGTCCCGGTGATTATTCCGTTGGTAGTGAAATTGTTATGCTCTAAGAAGGAGCTGATGATCAATATGAAGGAACAGGAAAAACTCTATCCCTCGAAGACGGAAATCAAGAATCTGCGTGTACTGAAAATTATTTTCCCGATAGCAGTGACTACGGTTGTCGCTCTCTTTGTACCGACGGCAGTGCCTTTGATCGGTATGTTGATGTTCGGTAACCTGATTAAGGAAATCGGTGCGGATACCAGTCGTTTGTTTGATGCAGCTGCAAATAGCATTATGAATGCGGCAACTATTTTCTTAGGACTGAGTGTAGGTGCAACTATGACAAGCGAAGCGTTCCTGAATTGGACGACTATCGGTATTGTAGTGGGTGGTTTCCTTGCGTTTGCACTTTCTATTTCAGGTGGTATCTTCTTTGTGAAGCTGTTCAATCTGTTCAGCAAGAAGAAGATCAATCCGCTGATTGGTGCAACGGGACTGAGTGCTGTGCCTATGGCAAGTCGTGTATGTAATGAGATTGCTACGAAGTATGATCCGAAGAACCATGTGCTGAATTACTGTATGTCCAGTAATATCTCCGGTGTTATCGGTTCGGCGGTAGCTGCGGGTGTATTGATCTCATTCTTGGGATAAGGAGAATAGATACGCGGACGACGCGGATTGAGGCGGACGAACGCGGACTCTTTTTCAGGCGCGGATTACACGGATTCTTTTGTTGCAATAAAAGAATCCGTGTAATCCGCGCCTGAATCTTTATTCACTAATCACTTTCCTGTATTCTGCCACTGCCATTTTCTCTGCCAGATATGCATTAATCAGGTTCGTATGCGCCTGTGTCCATGATAATTGTGCGGACAAGACATCTGCCATGCTGGATTTTCCTTCGTTATAAGAGAAAGTGACAAGGTCCAGGTTCTCTTCGGCAAGATCCATATTTTCCTTTGCTGTCTTTACTTGTTGCTCTGTTTCCGTCAGTTTTGTGGTGGCGGCGGAGAGTTCTTCAAGAATATTATCAGTGATATAACTTTGTTGCAGCTTCTGGATACCAATGAATGCTTTCTGTTGCCGGTTTGTCTTGAAACGCGCCCCCCAACGGAAGATGGGGATACTGACGTTTACTCCGGCTACAGGCGTATGGGGGATTTCCTGTCCCATGTACGTGATACCGGTATCCCAACCTGTGGCAAGGAACATGCTTACCTGAGGATTGTACTTGCTGAGGGCGGCATGGCGTTGTGCTTCACTTCGGACTATGTTTACCGTTGTGCTGGCATAATCGGCACGGCGTGGAAGTACATCGTCAAGTCCAAGAATGTCGACGGGTTCACTGGCTATACTGATTTCACTTAGGCTATCTACAGGGGTATTGGGTGCTACTCCCATCAGAATGTTCAGTTGTTGCAGAGCAAGGGTATAGTTCTGGCGGGCCTTGATATACTGCAATTCAGCTTCTTTCTGGCGGGTGGAAATCATCAGCAGGTCTGTACGACTGATAGCGCCATCGTTGAAACGATCCTGAATAATATCGTGCTGCTTCTTTATTATATCCTGAAATGTAGCAGCAGCCTCAAGACTGGCATAGGCGGCTGAAGCATTCCAGTAAACGGCATCGCTTTGATAATGAATTTGATCGAGAGTCAGTTCTGTGGTGAGCTGGCTTAATTCTTCATCAGCCTGCGCCATACGTTTCTGGGCTATCAGAGAACCACCGGTATAGAGGGGTTGTGCCAAAGTTGCGAGTGCCTGATAGGTGTAGGGGCGGTATTCACCTTTCGGACTGTTCCACTTATCCAGGTGGTTGAGGTTGGCGGTACCTTCGGCTGTGATGTCTATTTGTGGCAGGAAGCCGGTATTTGCTATTTTTCGCGCTTCAGTGCTTGCCATGGTTTTCAGGCGCTGCTGTTTCAGCACCTGGCTGTAGGCTTCTACTTTGTCACGATATGCTTCGCGGCTGAGGTATTGCTGCGCTCCGGCATTAATGCCGAAGCAACAGAGTAGGGTGATTATGAATATCTTCTTCTTCATGATTACTTGTATTTCTTCTTTTCACTCTTTTATCTTATGTATCGCGCAATATGCCACCGGAAGCACGAACAGCGTCAATGCTGAGGCTACCAGCAGACCACCCATGATGGTTGCCGCCATACCACCGAACATAGCGTCGAATAGCAACGGCAACATACCCAGAATCGTAGTTCCGGACGCCATGGCTACAGGTATGATACGGCTGGTTGTAGCACTGATTACGGCATTTAGGGGGGCTTTTCCGGAAGCTGCTTCTATATCGATCTGGTCTACCAATACAATTGCATTCTTGATATTCATACCAATCAATCCCAGTAGGCCGAGAACTGAGAAAAAGTCGAATGATTTACCAAGCAAGATTAATCCCAGTACGATTCCGATAAAGATAAGCGGCAACATCAATAGGATGACAATTGGCTTGCGGTAGGTCCTGAACAGGAACAACAGGGTGATGAACATCAGGAAAAACGTCAATGGCATATTAGCTGCCAATGCTGCATTACTTTCTGCCTGGCTTTCCTGTTCACCAAAATACTTCATGGTGTATCCTTCCGGTACCTGAATTTCTTCTTGCACTTCTTTCCATATCTTATTGAATGCTGCTATGGCATTTACTCCCCGGCGTGGATCGGCTTGCGCCATCATTACCATCTGACGGTTATAGTCTTTCACATTCGAGAACTTATATTGGAAATCAAATTCACTGACTACTTGTTCCAGGGTAGTGGTTTCCTGTGTTGTTCCGAATACGGGTAGTGTACGCAGGTCGTTGATGCGGAAAGAATCGACTGTGTTATCCTTTAGCAGGATGGGCAGCACCTGATCGCCTTCACGATATTCACCTAATGTCATACCGCTTGTACCGATCTGAATGCTCTGTGCCATACTTTGCCGGGAGACACCTAACGGTTGGGCACGTTCCGGACTGTAAACGGGTTTCCATACAGGAATCTTATTCCCCCATGAATTGCGTATGTTGATGAGATCATTATCCCGATGCATGATTTCCAGGACTTTGTTGGTCAGCATCACCAGTGAATCGACATTATTACCGATAAAGCCGATTTCAATGGCGGCGTCTACCGCAGGCGATAGCTTAAACAAAGTGGTACGGGTAATGGCATTCGGATAGTTTGCCTTCATATACTGGTCGAAGTTCTCTTCGTATTCCTTTGTATATTTACTGTCGGTCAGTTCGATAAGTATATTGGCAAAGTTGGGCTTGGGACCGACGGAAGTAGATGCCAGATAGTAACGTAACGGCGTACTTCCGAATGTGGTGGATATTCGTTTCACTTCCGGTTGTTGCAGGAGGTGCGCTTCCACCTGTTTCATTTCCTTTTCCACGTCACGGATGCTGTAACCGTCCGGATAGAATATATCGGCGCGGAAATAGGGCTTATCCAGTGAGGGGAAGAAGTTTTGCGGCATCATTCCCATGATGACCAGTGAGATGATAAACAGGACTACCATACTACCCAGTGTAAGAGTCTTCTTTTTGATAAGTACTCCGAGGATAGAGGCGAACTTGTGATAGAAAGGTTTATCATACGGGTCTTTATTGGCATCGCCGGATTTGGCTTTCAGAATAAAGTTACCGAAAGTGGTGGTTTGTGTGAGTGCCAGTATCCAGCTTAATCCCAAAGAAATGGCAAGTACGACAAACAGGGGTTTCACGATTTCCGCTACGGCAGAAGGGGCGAGGTACAACGGCAGGAATGAACAAATGGCGATGAACGTAGCGCCAAGTAATCCCCATTGCGGTCCGGTAGCTCCATCTATCAGTGCCTTTCGCCGGTCTATACCTCGGGCGATGGCTATTTGCGCATTGTCTGTCACTACGATAGCGTTATCCACCAGCATACCCATGGCGATGATGAAACCTGCCAGGGAAGTACGGTTCAGTCCTACCCCCATGAAGGACATGATGAGCAGCGTGCCGCCAATGGTAAATAGCAGCGAACTGCCGATCAGTATACCTGCGCGCAGCCCCATCACCAGCATGATGATGACAATTACAATGAGGAGGGATTCTATCAGGTTAATGATGAAACCATTATTTGCTTCCTGAGCTATGACATTTTCCGGATACAGACTTTCCAATTCCAACCCTACCGGAATAAGGGGAAGAAGTTCAGCCAGTTTCTGATCTACCAGTTCTCCGGTCTTTACTACATCCTTCGTCGGGTCGGTGGAAACACCGATACCTATGGCACGCTTCCCGTTGACGTGCATAATGTTGCCGGGAGGATCCATATATCCTTTTTCAATGACGGCAATATCGCCCAGTTTCACCTGTCCGCCCGGAGTGGTAATCACTTGGTTCCGGATGTCATTGACGGTGGTATAGGTTCCGTTGGCTACAATGCGCAGTTGTTGTTCACCGGCATTGATTTCACCTGTATTGATAATTTGGTTTTGCGATTGTAACAGGCTTGCTACTTGCTTCGGATCTATACCCATACCGGCCAGTTTATTGACGGATATATAGATATTCACCACCTCGGTTTGTGTACCGAACAAGGCTACTTTCATTACCCCGTCAGCAGTGATAACCTGGGTTTTGATACGTTCTGCCCAGTTGCGCATTTCTTCGTAAGAGAAACCGTCATCGCCTACCAGACCATAATAGATGCCGAATACATCGCCGAAATCGTCCGATACCGTGGGAACGGAAGCGCCGGCGGGTAGTTGCGGTTGTATGTTGAGCACCTTGCGGCGCAGTTCGTCCCACTTCTGCGGAATGGATTCTGCGGAAAGGGAAGGTTGAAGCTCGAATGTTATCTTGGATAGTCCGTACATGGACTCCGACTTGATTTTATATGCACCACTCATCGACTGTATCTCGCGGGAGATCGGTTCGGTGATCAGTCGTTCTACTTCTGCCGGTTCTGCCCCCGGATAGCGGGTCATAATGACCGCTGACTTGATGACGAAGGGTGCATCCTCTTTCTTTCCCAACCGGCCGAATGATAGTATACCGCCGATTAGCAACACAGCCAGGAAGAAATATACAATCTTGGTGTTGTCTAATGCATATTTAGATAGGTTCATAATGCTGAATGTTTAGGTTTTATTGGAGATATTCATTAAACGGACTGTAGAATAGGTATTCACCGGTCTGTAGAATGAGTATTCAACGGTCTCAATCGATAATCTTCACCGTCTGCCCATCTACCAGTTGATGCACTCCGGCAATCACAATAGTTTCTCCTGGCTGTACACCGGCAGAGATAAGAGCATTGGCTTCTCCGGTAGGAGAGTATACGGTTACTTCCCGCTTGTTTACCTTATTATCCTTTACTACCCACACATAGGTTTTCTGGTTCTCGCTTTCACCGAATATGGCACTGAGCGGAATATTCACAAGCTTTTCTTCCAGGAAGGGAGCTACGTCCGAAGCCAGCTTGATTTTGCACGTAAATCCCGGTTTCACATCGTATAGGGAACGGTTGAAAGCAGGATCTTCAATCGTAATAGTTACCGGGATACCTGTTCCGGCTGTAGAAATGTCCAGATATTCTTCCAACTGTGCGTTGAACACCATGTCCGGATAGGTGTCGAAAACCACTTTGAATGTTACATCTTTTGCACGAAGCAGATACAGATAATCATCCGGCACGGTGAATTTGATGCGGAGCTTCTGTGTATTCACCAATTGTACGATGCCTTCCCCGGAATTCACGCGCTGATAGTTTTCTACCAGACGTTTTTCAATAGAACCGTCGAAGGGAGCGGTCAGTTTGGTATCCCGCATATTATTGCTGGACAGTTCATAAGCTGACTTTGCCTTTTGATAATTGGCAACGCTGATTTCATATTCCTGCACGGAGATAGCCTGGCGTCCCAACAGGCGTTTGTTACGTTCCACCTGTGCTGCGGCAGTCTCGTAAGCGGCTTTGTCGGCGGCGTATTGCAGGGAAATGTCACGCGGATCAATGGCGGCGATCAGCTGTCCCTTCTTTACCCGCTGACCTTCTACCACAGGCAGATTTATGACCTGTCCGCTGACACGGAAGGCCAGTTTCACGTATTCTACGGCTTCTACAATACCGGAGAAGTCTTTCCGGATGACCGATTGGGAGCTGGCGGTAGCTGTCTTGACGGGTCGGATCAGCGTGGCATCGCCCTCTTTCTTGTGCCCGCATGATGTGGCAAGCAGCATCACGCTGATGGCGAACAAATAGATTTTCTTCATACTAATGTATAGTTGTTCGTTTAGGTATAGAAACATAAAACCGGAAAAACAGATAATTGTTCTCCCGGTTTATTTTGTTACGCGTTGTTAATGATACAGGCTTCTACTCCTCTATCCTGAGCAACAAATCGGTGCCCAATTTGAGCTTATAAACGTTTTTATATACTTGTATGTTCAGTTCTTCTCCGGCAATAAGTGAAATATTTATTTCTTTGCCTACATGCATATGAAGTGTACGTCCCTGATAATTTATCTGGAAGGAGTAACTGTTCCACTTCTCTGGAATGACTGGGAAGAAAGAGAGTATGCCCTCCAGAATCTGCATCCCGGCAAAGCCTCGTACAATGGCAAGCCAACTGCCCGGCATACTGGTGATATGCAGTCCTTGGTGAGTTTCGTTGTTGTAATCATCCAGGTCGAGACGGGTGGCATGCAGAAAGAGCCGGTAAGCCTTTTCCACTTCGCCAATGCGGGCGGCAAGAATGGAGTGGATGTGCGGGGAAAGTGAAGATTCATGCACCGTCATTGTTTCATAGAAATCGAAGTTACGGCGGACGGTTTCCTTGTCGAAATTGAAGTAATACAGATATAGGCCCAACAATACATCACTTTGTTTGATGTAGCATGAACGAAGAATACGATCCCAGGACCAATGCTGATTGATGGGGCGTTCTTCGGGTGGAATGGCATCGGTACTGTTCAGTTCCTTATCCAGAAAACCGTCATTTTGTACAAAGATCCCCAGTTCTTTATCTTCCGGCAGATACATACGGTTGATGATGTCGCGCCAGCGTTCAGCCTCTTCTTGTTGGCGGAGGTTGGTGACACGGCGTACACGGGCATATTCGTCGGGGTATTCTCCGGCAATGATTTCAAGGTAGTTAAGTGTCATCTGCAGGCACTGCACACACGAGTAATTGGTGTACCAGTTGTTATCCACGTTGTTTTCGTACTCATCCGGTCCGGTTACACCCAGTATCACATATTTCTGTTTTGGTTTGGAGAAAGATACACGCTGGCTCCAGAAGCGGGAGACGGCAATCATTACTTCCAGTCCGTATTTGGCTACATAATCTTTGCTGCCCGTGATTGCAGCATGCTGTGCAATGGCATAGACGATGATATTATTGCGGTGTATTTCTTCAAAGGTAATTTCCCATTCGCTGTGGCACTCCTCACCGCTGTAAGTAACTTGCGGGAAGAGGGCGGCACCCTCTTTGAAACCCAGTTTACGGGCATTCTCTATCGCTTTCGGCAGTTGGTTATAACGGTATATCAACAGATTTTTCACAATCTCCCTCGGAGTAGAGAGTAGGAAGAACGGTACACAACAAAGTTCCGTATTCCAGTATGTGTTTCCGCCGTATTTTTCACCAGTGAATCCTTTCGGACCGATATTCAGGCGCGGATCATCACCGCGGTACGTTTGGCATAGTTGAAAGATGTTGTACCGGATACCCTGTTGTGCTTCCGGATCGCCTTCGATAACCACATCCATTTCTTTCCATATATTGGCCCAGGCTTGCTGATGATCGTTTTCCAGCTTATCCCAGCCGTCTATTTTAGTCTGACGGGCTTTGGCGATGGAATGATCTATCAATTCCTGGCGTTCATCATAGAGCGACGAACTTATAACGGTATATTTGATGAGCATTACGTTGTCTCCCGGTTTCACATCTGCCCCGATACTGAATCCGGTTTGTTTCTCCTTTTCAATGCGTATTGGGTTCGAGGTGGCTTCTTTGCCATTCTTGAAGAACTGATAGGTCATGGCATAGCACACTTGCGCATCTTCCCGCCGGGTTTGCGTCCATAGATAAGCACAATCCTTTGTGACGCCGGAACGGAGGATATTCCATATCTTCTCGTTCGGATCATCGTCCTTATTGACTATGACTGCATCCAGGGAGGGAATCAGTGATATTCTTCCCGTATAATTAATGGAGGTGACGCTGTATTTTATCAGGCATAAATCGGGGTGAGCCATATTGTTGATGTGCTCCACATGGATGCGCAGTTGGTTTCCCCTGGGAGAAGTCACTTCAAAATCGCGGTAGGAGATACCCGCTTTCATATCGAGCCTGCGGCTGAAGCTGTTCACGTCCCATTGTGCCAGATCCAGTTCTTCGTCGATGAGGCGCAGACTGACGCGTGCCCAGTCCGCTGCATTGGGGATGCGGGTGTAGAAAGCGGGAAAGCCGTTCTTCCACCAGCCTACACGCGTTTTATCAAGAAAGGTAATACCGGCAACGAATGAACCGCGATACGAATCGCTTGAATAAGGCTCTTCAAAATTTCCCCGTTGGCCGAAGCGACCGTTCCCCAGGCTGAATATACTTTCGGACATTCGCAGATTGTCAGCGTGAAAGTTATCTTCAATAATATTCCATTCATCGGTTTTAAGGTATCTTTTCATGGTGTGTATCTCAATGGTGATTATGGCGGTAAAGATAAACAAATAAACGGATAAACGGCAAGAAAGTATGACAAAAGTAGATGAAGGGGGAGTGATAAGGTGATAAAGTGGCAAAGTGATAGAGTGGTAAGGTGATAGAGTGATAAAGTAGCCGCGCTATATATCACAGAGTGTTGTTCCACTATCACTTTGCCACTTCATCACTTTACCACCCTTTTTATAAGGATTATGCTTTTGCTTGTTCTCCTTTGGTCTCTTTGATTAAATATACACAAACGGCACCGATAATCAACATCACGCCTGCCATGACAAGCATATTTATTTCAGGCGGTAACATGCCTTTCGGGGTGAACAGAGCCAGAATACTACCACCCAGCGTAGCAGCTACAATCTGCGGAATACAGATCGTTCCGTTGAACAGTCCCAGGTAGGTACCCATGTGTCCGCCGCTTAGAGCATTGGTCAGGATGGTGAAAGGCAATGCCAGCATAGCTGCCCATGCGCAACCGATAAGCAGGAAGGAGATGAACAATACATATTGATTGTGAACGAAATACGTGGAGATGAAACCTATTCCACCCAAAACAAGACTGAGTGAGTAGATCTGTTTTCGGTTCTTGAACATCGGGATACATACAGCCCAGAGTACAGAACCGATGGCTTGTACGGCAAACAATACGCCTACCCAGTCGGCAGCATTCTGATATTGGATACTCTTAGTGTCCAGCACTATTTTGCTTGCACCGTTCACCACAGTTTCAACGGTAGGAGCATCGAATACATTGGCAGCTACACTACCATTGGTATAGGTCCACATGAACATGAAAGCAAACCAGCAGAAGAACTGAACTAAACCTACCGTCCAGAAAGCTTTCGGTGCTTTCACCAGTAGTTTCACCATATTGATCTTTTCCTTTTTTTCCTCTTCGGTGATGCCATGGTATTCCGCATATTCGGCAGGTGGCATTTCTTTCACCTTTACCGTGGTGTAGATGACACAAAGTATCAGAATGGCTGCTCCGATATAGAAGGAATAGATAACCGAGTCGGGAACTACACCTTGGGGAGCTATGTTGCTGATGCCTATCCATGTAAAGATGAACGGGAACAGGAAACCTACCAAGCTACCGGCATTGCACAGGAAACTCTGGATAGAGTAGGCAAGGCCTTTCTGCTTTTCGTTTACCATGTCGCCCACCATCATTTTGAATGGCTGCATCGCCATATTGATGGATGTATCCAGAAACATCAACGATACTAATCCGAATATCATTGCCGTGCTGACTGCCATACCGAAACTACCGGCATTCGGCAGTAGGCACATTACCAGTACGGCTACCAGTGAACCGACAAACAGGTAAGGAATACGTCGTCCGAAGCGTGTCCACGTTTTGTCGCTTGCAGCACCTACGATGGGCTGCACGATGATACCTGCCAATGGTGGCAATATCCAGAAATAACTCAAATTGTGCGGGTCTGCACCCAATGTCGCAAAAATACGGCTGATGTTCGCACTCTGCAAAGCATATGCGATCTGTACGCCAAAGAAGCCGAAGCTGATATTCCACAACTTCCAAAAGCTCAAATCAGGTTTTACTTTCATTCTTAATAAATTATTAGTTACGAGCTACGAGCTACAAGCTACGAGTTCCTTTCGGCATACTGGCAATTTCGCACAGCCTACTCGTCACTCGTAGCTCATAGCTTGTCACTTATTCATTTCGTTGTTCCCCTCACTACAAGATTCGTCCTTACAATCTTGTTGCTACTCTTGTCATCGCCCCCTTCCAACTTACCTGTCAGAATGCTGAAAGCACTTTTTCCGACTTCTTCTCCGTGCTGTTCCACGGTGGTCAGTTTGGGATCTGTGCTTTGGGCAATGGCGCCGTCGGTAAATCCGCAGATCGATACTTCGTCGGGCACTTTCTTTCCAACCAGTTTACAGGCATACAGAATGCCCGAAGCTGTTTCGTCATTGATGGCGAAAAAACCATCGGGGTGGCCAGGACCTTCCAGAATATCCGGAGTGATGGCTATGGCGCGTTCACGTGTGTCACACAACATAATCATGCTGTCGTCCACAGGGATTTTATACTTCTTCATGGCATCCAGATATCCGTTCCGGCGGTTCTTGGTGATTTCCAGATGAGGCGCCGCACCGTAAAACAGGATACGCTTACAACCTGTCTGTATCATATACTCCACGGCGGCAAAAGAGCCGGCATAGTCGTCCACTACCACCCGTTCCGTTTTCAATCCGGTACAGATGCGGTCGTAGAAAACAATGGGGATGTTGTTGTTCAGCAGTTCCTGATAATGGTCGTATTGGGAAGTATCTTTTGCCAGTGAAGCAATCACACCACAGACACGGGCGGCAAGGAATGAGTGTACTATCTTTACTTCCTGTTCGTAAGACTCGTTGCTCTGCGCTACCAAAATATTGTATCCCGCTTCGGCGGCAGCCTTTTCAATACCACTCAGTACGCACGAGAAGAAGTGGTGCACCAATTGCGGCACAATCACACCAATCGTATTCGAGCGGCTGGCACGAAGATTCACTGCAAGTACGTTAGGCTTGTAATTATGCTCCCGGGCATACGCATGTATAAGGTCACGGGTCTCCTGGCTGATATCCGGGTTGTCTTTCAGCGCCCTCGACACAGTGGATGGCGAGACGTTCAACGCCCGGGCAATATCCTTGATGGTTATCTGCGGTTTATTCATGGTATTTTCTAAATATTCCCAAAGGTAATTGAAATGAGGATAGCTGCCAAACTAAAAAATGTAAAGCCAACTAATCCGATTGCAAAAATAGCGGAATAGATGAGAATAAGCTTCTTCGTTGAGAATTATCGGGTTATAGAATAGTGCAAACGTTTGCAAGTGTCTTTCTTCTGTTGCTTTAAAACAAAATCCTTAAATATTGTGGACTTTAAAAGAATTGCATTAACTTTGCATCAGTTGACTACAATCAAAGCATGGAGATAAAGTTTGATAAAGAATATTTAGAGGAATTGTATCTCAAGGGAAAGACTTCTGATAAGAAGCATCGTTTTCAGCCCCCAATCGTTGCCAAATATCGTAAGACGATAGATTTGTTGGAATCGGTGGCAGTAGCAGAAGATCTTTTCAGATACCATTCGTTGCATTACGAGGTACTTGTTGGCGATAAAGCTGGCTTGGAATCGGTTCGGGTGAACGACCAGTATCGTATAGAGTTCAAAACAACTAAAGTAGTTTCTGAGATTGTAATCACCGTGTGCAATATAACTGAATTGTCTAATCATTATAAGTGAACAAAAGATATGGCAACTGTAAAGTTCGGATATACTCCTACCCATCCCGGCGAGGTGCTGAAGGATGAAATAGAATACCGCAAGATTTCACAACGGAAATTGGCGGAACAAATGGGCATCTCTTACAAGGTACTCAACGACCTTTTGAATGGGCGTCGCACGTTGACCACAGTCACTGCCATGATGTTTGAGGCTGCGCTGGATATTCCTGCCGATTCACTGATGCGATTGCAATTGAAATATAACATGCAGCAAGCAATGAGCGACAGAACACTCATGGAGCGTTTGAACCAGATACGTAAATACGCTGCTCTGCTATAAGTGTTCCCCGTTTCCCGATATACAGAAAAATGATCGTCTCGCAAACAAAGCCATTGCTTTTTTGCGAGACGCTTTGTTGCCAGATGAAACTGTCGGGTCTGCATAAATAATAACTGCGATGCCCCCCTATAAGAACTTTTGTTGTCTTTAGATAAGATAAGCTGCATTTCGGCATAACTTTTTCATGCTTGCATGAAAGTTCTGCACTCAATTTGCATTATCTTTGTGTCGTTATCCCGTCATAAAGCGACGGATTAAATATCCCAAAAACAGCAGGAGGACATCATATGGATCCATTAGAATACTTAGTACCCGGCAGAAGGAGACTTCCCTACGGCATGATGAACTTCGCGGTCATCCGCCGTGAAGACTATTATTATGTGGATAAAACCCGCTTCATCCCCATGATAGAGCAGGCGGACCGCTTTTTCTTCTTCATCCGTCCGCGCCGTTTCGGGAAGAGCCTGACGCTGAACGTGCTGCAACATTACTACGATGTGCGCACCCGCGACAAGTTCGACGACCTCTTTGGCGACCTCTACATCGGGCAGCATCCCACACCGAGTCGTAACACTTATCTTGTGCTCTACCTCAATTTCTCCGGCATCACCGGTGCACTGAACGACTATCGCAAAGGGCTGGATGAGCACTGCCAAATCCGCTTCGACTTTTTCTGCGAAGTCTATGCCGACCTTCTGCCGGAAGGCATCAGGGATCGGCTGGACGAGAAGGACGGAGCCGTCAACCAATTAGACTATCTGATTTCGGAATGCGAACGTGCCGGACAAAAGGTGTATCTCTTTATAGACGAGTACGACCACTTCACCAACGCCATTCTCTCCGACCCCGAAAGTCTGCACCGTTACACCAACGAGACGCATGGCGAGGGTTATCTGCGCGCCTTCTTCAACAAAGTGAAAGCGGGAACCTATTCCAGCATCGAGCGCTGTTTCATTACCGGTGTAAGCCCCGTGACGATGGACGACCTCACCAGCGGATTTAACATAGGAACCAACTATTCCCTCTCACCGGACTTCAACCAAATGATGGGATTTACAGAAGAAGAAGTGCGCGAAATGCTGACCTACTATTCTACCACCAGCCCCTTCAATCATACCATTGACGAACTGATAGAGATAATGAAGCCGTGGTATGATAACTATTGCTTCGCGCAGGAATGTTACGGCGAAACCACGATGTATAACTCCAACATGGTGCTTTATTTCGTCAAGAACTACATCTCGCGTGGCAAAGCACCGCTAAGCATGGTGGAAGAGAACATCCGTATCGACTATGAGAAACTACGCATGCTCATCCGCAAGGACAAGGAGTTTGCCCACGACGCCTCAGTCATTCAAACCCTCGTGAGCCAGGGCTTCATCACCGGCGAACTGAAGAGTGGCTTCCCTGCCTCCGGCATCACCAATCCCGATAATTTCGTGAGCTTACTCTACTATTTCGGCATGCTCACCATCAACGGCATGCACCGGGGAAAAACCAAACTCATCATCCCCAATCTGGTAGTTCAGGAACAACTCTATACCTATCTGTTAAGCACCTACAACGAAGCTGACCTCAGTTTCAGCAGCTACGAAAAGAGTGAACTGGCAAGTCAGCTCGCTTACGATGGCAACTGGCAAGCCTACTTCGACTACATCGCTGACTGCCTGAAGACCTACGCCTCGCAGCGCGACAAGCAGAAGGGCGAGTTCTTCGTGCATGGCTTCACCCTTGCCATGACCGCACAGAACCGCTTCTACCGCCCCATCTCCGAACAAGATACGCAGGCGGGCTATGTCGATATTTTCCTCTGTCCGATGCTGGACATCTACTCCGACATGACGCACAGCTACATTATAGAGTTGAAGTATGCCAAGTACAAAGACCCCGAAACCCGTGTGGAGGAACTGCGTCAGGAGGCTATCGCACAAGCCAACCGCTACGCTGATACCGATACGGTGAAGCGTGCCATCGGCAGCACCCGGCTACATAAGATTGTGGTGGTGTATAAAGGCATGGAAATGCGGGTGTGCGAAGAAATACAGTAGTCCGGACCTTTAACGTAACCCGGCATATGCACAGACCAGTTCTTTTTCTTTTCATTCTGTTACAGATATGGCTTCCTTGCACTCTGGCGGGGCAGAAGTCCGATTACAGGCTGTTTGATAATATCAGTCTGGGGACGGAAGCATCCGTCATCAGTTGCTTCCTGCAAGACACGCAAGGACTGATATGGATAGGTTCCAACAAAGGACTGTTCAGTTACGACGGCTATTCCTCACAACCGCATTTCACTTTCGGCGAGCGCAGCAATACGCGCATTTATTGCGGTACGGTGGTGGACAGCACCTATCTTTATATAGGTGCGGACAATGGCCTACTGATTTATAACTACCGGACAGACACTTACCAAGAACCGGAAGCGGACTTCCCGACCGACATCCGCACACTGGCATTGCGTGACGGCGTGCTGTGGCTGGGGACACTAAACGGCCTCTATACCTACTCACCGGAAACCCGGCAACTCTCCGCCATCACCGAAGGACTTCCGCACCAGACCATTTATTCCATTATCCGCGCTTCGGACGATAACCTCTACATTGGCACGTACAACGGCTGTTGCCGCTACATCCCCGCCGCCGGACGCTTTGAAACCATAGACCTGCCCGTCACCCGTGGCCGAAGCAATCAGTTTGTCAATTCACTTCTGGAAGATACCGCACGCGGTTGCATCTGGATAGGCACAGAAGGATGTCTTTTCAAATACACCCTTGCCGACGGGCATACGCAGCGGATAGATGCTTTCCATGATAACTCCGTCAAGTCTCTGGCACTGGACGGGAACGGACAATTGCTGGTAGGCACCGATAATGGTCTGTACGTCTATCAGGAGGACGAGCCCCTGTTGCACGTTGTTCATGACTCCCGAAACCTCCAGTCCCTTTCTAACAATATCATCTGGACCATCTTTGCCGACCGAGAGCATAACGTCTGGCTGGGTACGGATTACGGCATCTCCATGTCCCGCCATAACAGTGTGTTGCGTCACATCCCTATCTCGCAGATTACCGGAACAGGGGAGGGCAACCAGTTCTATTCCATGCTGCGCGATACGCACGGAACTTATTGGTTTGGCGGCACCAACGGCCTCATTCGCTTCACCGCTCTTATGGATGGGGAACAGGACGTTGCCTGGTATAAGATGGGAGACCGGAAATATCCTTTGTCCCACAACCGGGTACGCCATCTTTACGAAGACCGTGAACAACAATTCTGGGTGGCTACGGATGGCAGCATCAGTCGTTACGACCCGGCGAAACGCCAGTTTATACATTATAACATAGTGGACAGCACCCGCCGCTACAACGCCAATTGGACGTATAGCCTTTTTGAAGACCATGACGGGCAACTTTGGATAGCTACCTGTCTCGGCGGTATTTTCGTTGTAGATAAGGAAAACCTCATGCGTTCTTCCGGCGGACTCTACATGGCGGAGAAGACTTATTCCATCCACAACGGCCTGTCCGGCATGTTCATCAACCAGATGATTCCCGACCGGGAAGGGAATGTATGGGCATTGCTCTATAACAGTCCCAACAGCATCGAAAAGATAAATCCCCGTACCGGCGAAGTCACCCATATTGCCGCCGGTGAACTGAAAGGCGAGCGTACTCCCAACTTTATCCTTTGTGCCCAGGACGGCTACATCTGGATAGGCTTCCCCGGCGGAGTGATGCGCGTGACTCCCGAAAACGACAGTATCCGTATGTTGCCATTTGATGCTTATAATCATTACGAAGTGCTTTCCATGGCCGAAGCCGACGGTCGCATCTGGATCTCTACCACAGATGGTTTCTGGGTAGCCGACCAGCAGACTCTGGAAGTCCGCCGCCTGAATATCACCGACAAGCGTTTCACCAGCATGTTCTTTGATAAGACAAGCGGAGAACTCTATCTGGGCACCGCAGACGGGTTTGCCATCTCCTCACCCGAGGCCTTGCTGGCGGAACACCTTGAACAGCCTTTGATATTAACCGCCCTTTATGTCAACAACCAACTTTACCAGTCTGGGGCGGGGCAGGCGCTTGATGCAGTGCAATCCGCACAAAGCATCCGTTACTCACAGCGTATAAATCTGGACTACGACCAGAACAATCTTGCTTTTGAACTCTCCGACCTGCCTTATTCCCTTGAAGAGAAAAGCAAACTGTTGTATCGCCTGGAAGGTGTGGACCGTGAATGGAACCTGTTGAAACCGAATACGAACCGGATTACTTACAACAATCTGAACTACGGTGACTACCGCCTGATAGTGAGCAAACTGGATGCGCATGGCAAGCCGTCCGAAAAAACGTATGCATTGGACATCCACATCATTCCGCCCTGGTACTACACCCCGTGGGCAAAGGCCGTTTATGTCTTGCTGTGCCTTGTCCTGATACTCTGGACAATCAACTTCTTCCGCGTGAAGAACCGTCTAAAACTGGAGCGTCTGGAGAAAGAGAAAATCCTGGAGCAGTCTCAGGCTAAGATGGAGTTCTTTACGAATCTCTCCCACGACCTGAAAACTCCGTTGAGCATGATTATCGCGCCTATCAGCAAGTTGCTGCCCGGCATCAAGGATCAGCAGGAGAAGAAACAACTGGAACAGGTGCATCGCAATGCCATGAAGTTGAATTCGCTTATTCATCAGGGGCTGGACTTCAACCGGGTGGATAGCGGAAACAATACATTACTGATACTTTCTCAAATCGAACTGGTGTCTTTTGCGCGTGGCTTATTCACCTTGTATGCAGAGGAGAAGGCGAAAGAGAAGAAGCTGACTTTCCATTTCCATGCCGACCGTGAAAAGATATACATACAGATGGATGCCATAAAACTGGAATCTATCTTGGATAACCTTTTATCCAATGCCGTGAAGTATACTCCGGAAGAGGGTGAGATAACGCTTCGTCTGCAGGCTTCTGATAAAGAAGTGCATATCTCTGTATCCGATACAGGTATCGGTGTTCCCCGTCAGGATCAACCGTATGTTTTTCAGCGCTTCTTCCAGTCTCCCAAGACGGCAGGCACGAAGGAGGGAACAGGTATCGGCCTGTATTTGGTAAAGACTTATACGGAACTGCATGGTGGTAAAGTTCAGCTTTCTTCAGAAGAGAATAAAGGTACTGCCATTACGCTGACCCTTCCGGTGATTGCTATGGAACAGCCTGTCGTAGAGGTTTCTCCGGAAATTGTATCTTCTGATATCGAACCTGTCGCTGCCGGAGTTACAGTTGTGGTTCCAGATACAGATACGCCCGCTCCGGATGCTCCATTGCTTCTGATTGTGGATGATACTCCGGAGGTTTCAGAGTTTATTTATCAGATACTGCATACTAAATATCGTTGCCGTTTGGCGGAAAATGGTAAGATAGGTATGGAACTTACCCTGGAATTAATGCCCGATCTGATTATTGCTGATGTCATGATGCCCGTAATGGATGGTCTTGAAATGGTGCGTCATATCAAGAAGCATGTTCCTACATCCACTATTCCCATTATCTTGCTGACGGCGAAAAGCGATAAGGAAACAGAGCTTGAAAGTATCCAGTTGCATATAGATGCTTTCATTCCTAAACCCTTTGAACCAGATATTTTACTTTCGCGTGTGGAGCAGTTACTTCATAGCCGGGAGACGCATGAGGCGAAAGCCCGCATGGAAGTTCTTTCCACCCCGAAGGAGATAGAGGCGGTTTCTTATGATGAAAAGTTCCTGGCAAGTGTGATTCATCTGATTGAAGAACACATCTCAGACTCCGAACTGAATGTGAATGCCCTTTGCGAATGGACTGGCACCAATAACAAGCAGATGTACCGCAAGATAAAACAACTGACGGGCATGACACCTGTGGAATACATTAAATCCATCCGCATGAAGAAAGCCGCCATGCTGTTGAAGCAACAGAAGTTCACGGTTGCCGAGGTGATGTACATGGTCGGTTTCTCCAATCACTCTTACTTTTCCAAGTGCTTTCAGACGGAGTTCGGGGTGACGCCTAAGCAATATGTTTAGTTCGGCTTTGCCAACTCTTTGCCATAGGCTTGGCAAGGTTTTGCCAATAGGGTGGCAGAGTCTTGCCAATAGGGTGGCAACAGTTTGCCAATAAGGTGGCAAAAGTTTGCCAACAAGGTGGCACGGAATTGGCAAAGTTAAGTGTTCAGGAACACCTCGGCTCCCAGCAGATTATTAAAGTAAGTGGCATTCCGTTCATCCTCAAGTCCTCCGTCGGGGGTGAACAGTAGTTGGTATCTGGTTTGTGTATTCGCCATTCCCACAACTACGGAAATTACTGATTGTTTCTTAGGGAATTGAACCAATGTGACTCCCTGCACCATTCCATCGGAATATTCGCTTGCAACAAAAGCGTTGTACACGGCATTGGGCACTTCGTCCATTGTTCCCCAGTCAATCTGTCTCATTTCCCATTGTGCCTCGGAGTTGAACCAGACCTTTGTGGCGTAACCATTCTGTATAAAGTCCGCTACATAGTAAGCCTCATCCCGTGACCAGGCAACATCCTTGGCGGCAGGGTACATCTTTTTCAGTGCTGTCTGTACATTGACAGGCGCATAATCGGCCAGGGCCGGAACTGATGTCAGGAGCATCAGAAGCAGGAAAGAATACGTCAACTTTTTCATTGTTCCTTCATTTAGATTGTTATCGCTCCGAAGAGAACAACGAGTGGGGAGTTTTGTTTAGTTACCAGGAGCACCGTCCAGTGGAAGTATAAACAGGAAACGTGCTCCTTTGGTATAACTCTTATCCAGTTTCACTTCACCTTTCAGGCGTTCGGCAATGATGGAACAGATATTCAGTCCGAGTCCTGTGCCCTGTTTAAATTCATCCAGTTTGCTGAAACGGTCGAAAACATAGTCTGCCTGGTCTGCCGGAACTCCCGGACCTGTATCTGCAACGGAGAAGGTTATCTTTCCCGGATTCTCTGTGAGAGAGCAATGGAGGTGAATCTCACCCCGTTCCGTGTGTTTCTCCGCATTGGTCAGGAAATTGATAAGTACCTGTTGCAGGCGTTCTTTATCCGTCACAAACAAGAAGTCATTTGGTGCATCGGAAGTGAAATAGGACTTCACTTCTTTCGGATTACGATGTACAACGGAAATCATTGCTACCTGGCATAATTCATTGCAGCGATGAGGCGCCAGATGCATGGTGTATTTACCACTTTCCAAACTGGCAAGGTCGAGGACATCATTAATTAGCGTAGTCAGTAACTCGGAATTCTGCTGGATAAGCATGCTGAACTCTGCTTTCTCTTCCTCGTCCACCTCCATATCCGGAGTGGATAAAACTTGTGAGAATCCGACTATGGCATTGAGCGGTGTACGTATCTCGTGGCTCATATTCTGTATAAAGAAACTTTTCATCCGATCCGACTCCTCGGCATGGTCGCGTGCAATGGTGAGCTCTCCATTTTTTTCTTGTAAGATGGCCATTGTTTTACGGCGTCTGTATAGGTAGAATATCAGGAAACAGGTGAAAAGAAATAAGAATGAGAGTACAAGGCTGAGAGTTACGATGTAATGTTGAGAAGCACTTTGCTGCTCTTTTAAGATGGCTTTCTGTTTTTCCGCTTCTACATTGAGACGTGCCAGTTCCAGATTCCGGTTCCTCAATACCAATCTGCTGTTTTCAGCATTTATCTTTTCCAGTTCAGATTGTGACTTTGTCCGGTCCAGTTCCAGTTGGGTATTCCTCAGGTTGAGTGCTGCATTCTTATATTCCAGGGCCTTGGCATCCAGTTTCATGCGTTCGTTGCCTATCTGTGCATTCAGTTCGGCGATGTCTGCGGATTGTACCAGGCGATTGATTGAATCCTGATATCTGTGAATCAACTTATTATATATATAAGCTTTTTCATAGTTTCCTGATTTCAGATATAACTCATGGCGTATCTGGTAAATCTGTAATGGGCTTCCTATCGAATCAGCGGTTATATATGCCTGATCGTATTTTTTATCCAGAACAAGTTTGCAGATACGTAAACGCAACAAAGCTGATTTGCGGATAACACCATATTGTTCGACCAGTTGCAGGCATTCTTCATAGCAAGTGTTAAAGTCATCGATTCGGTCCATACTATACAGAGTCTGGCATTTATCCATTAGGGAAGCTACACGGCTCTCATTGGTTTTAGCAGTTTTCACGGCTTTCTCATTGTATTCCAATGCTACTTCACCTTCGTCTTTCTTTCGGTAATACTCAGCAAGGTTCATGTAAAGGTATGACGGATCTTGTTCGGGCAAATGCTTCAGCATGTATTCTAAGGCATTTTTGTAGTACTCGGCTGCTACCTCACTATTCTGACGCATATAGTAGATGTGTCCCAAGGTACGAATACACGAAAAGATGCCGTAGTTGTGCTGGTCTTTGAAAGCCTGTTCTTTCATTTCTTCGGCTTTGTGCAGGGCACGCAGTGAATGTCCGTTGTTAAGGAGCCAATTTATTTCGCTCGTATATGCGGAATAGTAATATTGCAGATAGTTGTTTTTGCGTGCCTCTTCCTTTAATTTAGTGGCTGCCTGTTCCAGTTTCTCATAATTGCCGGAACTATAGTAGAAACTTACCGGAATGGTAAGTGCCAAACATTGTGCTTTTTTGTCTTTCTTTTTGGTTGCTTCTGCATAAAGAGTGTCAGCGATAAGCAATCCTTGGGGATAAGTTCGTGATTTGGTGGCGCGCTGAAAAAAGGGGTATAAAGAGTCATCTATCTTATAAGGGTTGTTTTGTGCCCCGGCAGGGATAAAAAGTCCTGTAAGAAGTAGTAAAATTAGTATGTTAGTGTATCTTTTCATCTTATCTTTAGCAAAGGGATGTGGCAAAGATACTTTTTTATGCTTAATAATTACAAGAAAATGGAGAAAAAGTAGTAGTCTTTTGATTGAGAATTCCCGGCTGTTATTATGCTTATTGTTCATAAATGTTATATGTATATTGTTGATAATCAGTGGATGTCCTTTTTGTATTGTTTTATGTCCGATATCTGCTTTGATGAATAATTGCCCTCCATTACTTTTGCCGTCAAGAAAAACCAACTTGAATTTGATGACATGCAGAGACACATTCTTATCTTGATTACTTGTTTGCTGGCGGTAGTTGCCCCGGCACAGAACAAAGTACAAAAAAGCGCACAGCCCCAAGTACGAAAAAGTATCCCTACTGTTTATGTGGATGCCAACGGCGTCATGCGCTGGTCCGATACCCGGAAAGAGGCTTCTTTCTTTGGTGTGAATTATACCCTGCCTTTTGCCCATGCTTACCGTGCAATGGGCTATCTGGGCATTGATCGCAAAGCTGCTATCGACCGTGATGTCTACCACTTTGCACGTCTGGGACTGAATGCTTATCGCATCCACATCTGGGACGTTGAGATTTCCGATGGCGAAGGCAACCTGCTGGAGAACGAGCATTTGGAATTGCTGGATTATCTTATCTTTAAATTGCAGGAACGTGGCATTCGCATCGTTATTACTGCTCAAACCAACTTCGGCAATGGCTATCCCGAACGTAACCAGCCTACCGGCGGCTTTTCCTATAATTATGGTAAATGTGCTGTTCATAGCGATGCAGAGGCCATTGCCGCGCAGGAAAAATATATTGCCGCCCTTGTGCGCCACGTCAATTCTTACACAGGCTATGCCTATAAAGACGATCCTTACATCGTAGGTTTTGAAATCAACAACGAACCCTGCCATCCGGGTACGGTAGCCGAGACGCGTACTTATATCAACAAGATGTTATCTGCCTTGAAACGTGCAGGCAACCGGAAACCGGTATTCTATAATGTCAGCCACAATCAGCATGTGGTTGAGGCTTACTACGATACTGCCGTTCAGGGTACTACTTATCAATGGTATCCCGTGGGTCTTGTTTCCGGACATACCCGTAAAGGAAACTTCCTGCCTGCGGTAGACCGATACGATATTCCTTTCTCCAATTTGAAAGGTTTCAATAAAAAGGCGCGTCTGGTTTATGAATTTGATCCTGCGGACAATCTCTATTCCTATCTTTATCCTGCCACTGTCCGCACTTTCCGTTCTGCCGGTTTCCAGTGGATTACACAGTTTGCGTATGATCCTATTGATATGGCGGCATATAATACCGAATATCAGACTCATTACCTGAATGTGGCTTATACTCCGAACAAGGCTCTTGGCTTGATGATTGCCGCAGAAGTGGCACAAAAAGTGGGCAGGGGAGAGAGCTTTGGAGGCTATCCGGCAGATACGCTGTTCAATGACTTCCGCGTCAGCTACGTACAGGATTTGAGTGAACTGAACGATGGAGAGAAATTCTACTATTCCAATACGACGCAGACCCTTCCGAAAGATGTTTCACGGCTTCGTGCCATTGCCGGATGTGGCAGTTCTCCCGTTGTCAGTTACGAGGGTACAGGTGCTTATTGGATAGATAAGTTGGAAGATGGTGTTTGGCGCCTGGAAGTTATGCCCGATGTAGTGCAGGTGAGCGATCCGTTTGCCAAACCTTCTTTGGATAAAGAAGTGATGCATATCATTTCCAATGCATGGGATATGGTGCTGGATTTGCCTGACTTGGGTAAACATTTCCAGATAAATGGATTAGATAAAGATAACTCCCGACATACTGCCGCCACGAACGGTACCATTTCCGCCCTTCGTCCCGGTGTTTATCTTTTGCAACGCGAAGGCATATCCGCTTCCCGAACCTGGACTGCTGATACCCATTGGCAAAACATCACTCTCGGCGAATACGTCTCCCCAACTCTCCACTCTCAACCTTCAGACCTTGACTTCATAGTCAATCATTCTCCGGTGGGAACTGTTGATGCCGGCAAAGACCTGACCATACAAGCCACTGTAGCCGGCAATGAACAGCCCGACTCCGTTATTATCTATACTGATAAAATCTCCTTTTGGAATGAAAAGAATCCATCTATCAAGATGAACTATGCAGGTGGTTACACATACCGTGCCATTGTTCCTGCCTCAGATATAAAAGAAGGTTGTTTTAGGTATAACATCGTTGTATGTCGGGGAGATAAACGACAGACATTCCCTTCCGGGGTAGCCAAGAGTCCGCTGGATTGGGACTATACTACGGCTACCCTGTGGGAGACGAATGTAGTTGCTTCTACGAAGCCACTTTCTTTACTGGAAGTGGGAGATACCGACAATAACCTGGAAGTCTATACCTTGCCGGAGTGGAGCCGTACCAATCGTGAATTGATTGAGAATGCCCCAACGGAGAGACCGACTCTCCGCATTACTTTTGAATCCAAGGACCCGAATCCGGTATTCTTTCTTCGCCGCTATATTAAAGATGACATTAGCGGCCGTCCCGAACGCCTTGCAGCCGGCCGTAAGCTTTGTCTGCATGTGAAGAAGATGCCGGAAGGGCTTAAAGCAGGTTTCATTACTTCGGACGGATATACCTATCTCGCACCGTGTACGGCTGCAACGGATGATATCATTCGCATTCCTCTCACGGAACTGCGACAGACCAATACCGCCCTGTTGCCTCATGCCTATCCGGTTTTCCTCGACAACTATTTCCGTCCGCAAACGGAGATACCTTTCCAAGTAGAAAAGATAGAAAGCCTTGAACTGTCCTTTGAAGGAACTGCCGGGAAACAGGCGGAAATAGAAATAGGTGGCATTTGGCTGGAATAAGTAACACTTTTAAATTAAATACCAAGTATGAGAAACAAAACCTTAAGACATCGCGTCACAGCTTTTCTATGTCTGCTGTGCATCGCACTATCAGCAATTACGAGCCCGCTTTCCGCTCAGGACGGAAGAAAAGTAACCGGGCATGTCGTAGACGACACGAACGAACCCCTTATCGGCGCCAGTATCCTGGTGGTAGGCACCAGTACCGGCGTGATAACCGATCTTGACGGAAACTTTTCCATTGTTGTACCTTCGGGAGCTACCACTTTGCAAATCTCCTATGTGGGCTATGAAACTATGACTGTTCCCATTCCGGACAACAATACCGTGAATGTAAAGATGAAAAGTGACTCTCAGGTACTGAGTGATGTGGTTGTTATCGGTTACGGAACAACCCGCAAAAGTGACCTGACGGGATCTGTCTCTAATGTCAGCAGCAAGGATTTCAATTCCGGGCTGATTTCCTCGCCCGAACAACTGATTAACGGTAAAGTATCGGGTGTACAGATTATGAGTAATAGTGGCTCGCCCACAGCCGGAAGTACCATCCGTATCCGTGGCGGCGCTTCGCTGAATGCCAGTAACGACCCGCTTATCGTGTTGGATGGCGTACCCCTTGAAACGGGTGGTATCAGTGGTAATGACGGTAACTTTTTGGCATTAATCAATCCGAGCGATATAGAAAGTATGACTATCCTGAAAGATGCTTCGTCCACCGCCATCTACGGTTCGCGCGCGTCAAACGGTGTCATTATCATTACTACCAAGAAAGGAAGTACTGACCGTATGAAAGTGAGTTTCACAACTACCAATTCCATACAGACCCGTACTAAATTGAACGATATGCTCTCACGCGAAGAGTTCATCAATGTGGTCAATACTCAGGGTTCGGATGCACAGAAAGCCTTGCTGGGTAATGCCAACACGGATTGGAATGACAAAATCTATCATAACGCTTTCGGTACGGACAATAATCTCAGCCTGTCCGGTCGTCTGGCAAAGAACTTTCCTATCCGTGTGTCTTTAGGTTATTATAACCAGGATGGTTTGGTGAAGACGGACAATGCAGAGCGCATCACAGGAAGTGTATCCTTATCTCCCAGTTTCTTTGACGACCATCTGAAACTGAACTTCAATGTGAAAGGTTCGCGTAACGACAACCGTTTCGCCAATTCAAATGCCATTTGGAATGCAGCAACCTGGAACCCTACCATTCCGGTTTATTCGGGTAACAATACGTTTGGCGGATACACTGAGGCTACTGACAATGTAGGGCAGTTGGTTACAGGTGGTACGGTCAATCCTCTGGGGGCTCTCAAGCAGTATAAATCAACCAGCCGTGTGTCCCGTCTGGTCGGTAACTTTGATGTGGACTACAAAATGCACTTCCTGCCCGAACTGAAATTTCATGCTACTTTGGGGTATGATTATGCCAAGGGACAAGGCAAAATATATGTTCCGGCTGAGGCAGCCCAGTATGAGACAACTCATGGGCGTGATTATAAATATGGCCCGCAAAAGAATACCAACCGCCTGCTGACTACTTATTTCAATTACAATAAATACCTCGACTCCTGGAAGAGCAGCATTGATGCCACTGTGGGATATGATTATCAATACTGGAAGAGTACTTCCCCTCAATACAGTGAACTGAGCACATTAGGCGAGATACAAAGTACGACTGCCGCTTCCGACGAGCGCCATGTGCTTCTCTCTTACTATGCGCGTCTGAACTATACTTTTGATTCGCGTTATATGCTGACGGCCACCATGCGTCGTGATGGTACCTCTCGTTTCAGCAAAGATAACCGTTGGGGAACTTTCCCCTCTGTAGCTCTGGCCTGGAGAGTCAGTGAAGAGGCTTTCCTGAAAGACAATGCAGTGTTGAGTAACCTGAAACTCCGTGCCAGTTACGGTGTCACCGGTCAGCAGGATGGCATTGGTAACTATAATTACCTGCCCGTTTATACAGCCAGCCAGAGTGGGGCGGAAGCACAGTTCGGAAATCAGTACATCACCACCTACCGCCCTGAGGCATACGTCTCTAATTTGAAATGGGAGACTACTACCGCCTGGAATGCCGGTTTTGATTTTGGCTTCCTTGAAGACCGTATTACCGGTAGCTTTGATTACTATACCCGCCAGACCAAGGACCTGTTGGCTACTGTTGCCTCTCCCGCCGGTACTAATTTCGATAAGAATATCCTGACCAATGTGGGTAATGTAGATAGTCAGGGTATTGAAGTTTCCCTGAACGCCAGCCCCATTCAAAGCAAGAACTGGAACTGGGATGTCAGCTTCAACATGACCTGGCAAAAGATGAAAGTCAAGAACCTCTCTCTGGTAGAAGGTGGTGCTGCCACCAACATCTCGGCCGGTGCCTCCATTGACGGACAAAATGTGCAGGTGTTGAGCGAAGGCTACGAACCTTATATGTTCTACGTCTATAAACAGCTTTACGATGCCGAAACCGGCAAACCCATCGAGGGAGCTTATGCCGACCTGAACAATGACGGTGAGATAAACTCAGGTGACCTTTATCGCTATAAATCACCTACACCCGACTTTATCTTCGGCTTCAGTACTTCGCTGAACTATAAGAAGTGGACGCTGAGCACCAGTCTTCGTGCCAATGTGGGGAATTACGTATATAACGGTATGGCTATGAACACCGGTGCCTGGGAGACGATGAGCTATAACTCATTCCAGTTGAATAATCTGCACAGCAGTTATCTGAATACCGGTTTCCAAAGCCGCCAGCACTTATCGGACTATTATGTGGAGAACGGCTCATTCCTGAAAATGGATAACCTGTCACTATCCTACAACTTTGGCCGTGTATGCCGCTGGCTCAGTTTGAATGCCAGTGTCATGGTGCAAAACGTATTTTGCATAACCAAGTATTCGGGTGTTGATCCGGAGGTTCCGAGTGGAATGGATTCTTCTTTCTATCCCCGTCCGCGTACTTACTCACTCAGCCTGGGACTTGAATTCTAATCTTTACCATTAAAAACAAGACATATCATATGAAAAAGATATTCTATACCGTACTGCTTTTTGCCGGTACACTATTCACAACCTCCTGTTTGGATGACCTCAACCAGTATCCGCATACGGAAACCACTTCGGCTGATGTTTATACGTCCGCAGCTAACTATAAAGCCGTCTTAGGAAAACTTTATGTGTCTTTCGTCATTGCCGGACAAGAAAAAGGCGGCGGAGATAAAGACCTCGACAGTAACTTCGGTTACGACTATATGCGCTGTTACTTCAATATGCAGGAATGTGGCACCGACGAGGTGGTCTACACCTGGCTGGGAGGCGAAAAAATGAGTGGGCTTACTTATCTGAGTTGGGATGCCAATGATGCGTGGGTGTCCGATACGTATTATCGTATTTACTATACCATAGCGCTTTGCAATGAATTCCTGCGTAATGCCACCGACGGGCAGATTGAAAAATTCAGTGAGAGTGAGCAGGCGGAAATACGCCATTATCGGGCTGAAGCCCGTTTTCTCCGTGCATTGGCATACTATCATGCACTCGATCTTTATCGTAACATACCTCTCGTCACCGAGAATGATCCTGTAGGCAGCTATCTGCCGCCACGCTACACTGCTACACAAATGTTCGAGTATCTGGAGACGGAATTGAAAGATGTGGATGCAGACTTGCTGGACCGCACAGAATGTGAATACGGCCGTGCCTGCAAACAAGCCGCTTATGCCCTGTTGGCACGCTTATATCTCAATGCGGAAGTTTATACGGGTACTGCCCATTGGACGGATTGCATCACCTACTGCAACGAAATCCTGAAAGCGGGTTATACGCTGGAAGGTGATTATGCCAAACTGTTCAATGCCGACAACCATAACCGTACCAATGAAATCATCTATGCTTTTCCGGTGGATGCAACACACACCGTATCGTGGGGAGCAACTACTTATATCATCTGCGGAGGCGTGAATAACACTTCCGATACTCAGGTACCTGCCGATTACGGTGTATCTTCCGGTTGGGGCAATTTCCGCCTGCGAGGCGAACTTCCCGATCTTTTCAGTGATGGTGATGGCCGGGGGATGTTCTATACTGAGGGACAGACCAAAACAATAGATGTGGTGGAAAACCAAAGCAACGGTTATCTTCCGGAGAAATGGACTAACCTGACTGATGCGGGCGAAGCCGCTTCCAATAGCAACGACGGTGGTGTGAATACCGATTTCCCGGTTTTCCGTCTGGCGGATGTCTATCTGATGTTGGCTGAGGCTGTAGTGAGAGGGGGAGAAGGCAGCAGCCGTTCCACAGCTTTAGGTTATGTCAACGACTTGCGCAGACGTGCCTTTGGTAACGATTCGGGGAATATTACCGACGGACAGTTGACCGCCGACTTTATTCTTGACGAGCGTGCCCGTGAACTCTATCTGGAGTGTGTCCGCCGCACGGATCTGATACGTTACGGCAAGTTTACCACTTCCAGCTATCTGTGGCAGTGGAAAGGCGGTGTGATGAACGGACAGGCGGTAGACAACAAATATAACATTTATCCTATTCCGTCCACCGAACTGACGGCTAACCCGAATCTTTATAACGAAAACTATTAATTCTATACTATATGAAGACAATGAAGAATTTCCTTCTCCTTCTTGCGGCAGTCTTTAGTTTTGCCTCTTGCGAAAAGGATGAAGACAAAATATATCTGAGCAGTATTGAATCCGGTGAACTGGTTGCGACGGAAAGTACAGTCGTCTTGTCGCAGGAAAACAGTAATGACATTGTCCTGTCTTTGGCATGGACGAAAGATGCCTTGCAGATCAGTGACCCTGCTTTGTCGGCTATTGATGTGACCATCCAGACCTTGCAGGTTTCCACTACTCAGGATTTTTCGGGTGTGGTGAGCGAAAATGTAGAAACTTCCCTCTCGAAGGCTTATACCGGTGCTGCCTTGAATGCACTGGCCAAGAATATCGGTGCCAATCCTGATGTGGCGAATAACGTTTATTTCCGGCTTGCTGCGCAGACGGGAAAGAATATGACCCCTGTTTACTCTAATGTAGTTACAGTAGCGGTCACTCCCTATACGATTGACATGAGTCTGGGGTATATTCTTAATGCCGATAAGGCAGAAACCGGTGTGACACTCTATTCGGCTGCTTCCGACGGGCAATATCTGGGTTTCATGGGAGCCACTGCCTGGTACAACTTCTTTATGAAAGAAGGTGATGGAACGGTTTGGGGTAATGATGGCGTAACAGGAACGGCCTTTCTGATGTCTTCGGAAGAATCCTCCTGGAACTTCTGGTTCCCCGGAATGGGCGGTTGTTATTATGTGGATGCAAACACTAACAAGAAAGCTTGGTCGGCCCTTTACATACCGTCTCTTACGCTTACAGGCGATGTGGCAGGTACAATGACTTTTGATCGTCCGAATGTGAAATGGACGTATGCATTTAGTGCTGCACAGGCGGGAAATATTACATTCAAGGTAAACGGAACCGGTCGTCTATACGATTCTTCTACGGGCACCGATGGTTCGGATAGTGATGCCAACTTAGGAATTGAAACTCCTGTAAGTTTTGCGCAAAACGGAGAAAATCTTATCTTTGGCGGAGAAGCGGGTAATATCACTGTGAATGTTCCGGCAGCGGGAGAATGTACTTTGGTTATTGATTTGAGCAATCCGAAACAGTGGACGGTAGAAGTAACCAGTGGCAGTGCCGAGCCCGAACCGGTGAGAGAGACTCTTTATATGCTGGGTATCAGTGAAGGAGAAGGTGACTGGAACTTCAATAACTACCTCCGGCTTTATGATGAGGATAATCTGGGATATGCCGGTGTGGCGGATGTTAATTCTCCCTGGGGATATCAGATTGCAATAGAAGAAGGTAATTGGGGAGATGTTTATAAATTGGGCGAAGGCGATGCCAATGCCGGAACGTTAGCTTTTAATGCGGAGAACAATATTCCTGCACCGGATGGCGGTCTTTACTTCTTTGATGTATCATTGAAAGCATTGACTTATAAATTGACGGCTATAGGCAATGAAATTTATGTTGCCGGTCTCAATAAACTGAAAGATGAAGACTGGACTTTTGAGCCATTACCCGCTACAGCTACCGGTGGTGTATATAGTGGCAGTATCACTATTACCCAACCGTCTGCCTGGGGATTTAAGATTTATCTTTTTAATGGAGACTGGAATTACGTTTATGGCGGAAGTGCCGGGAAACTCTATTACAAGAGCAATAACGGCATCACGGATGATGCTACGCTGGCGCCGGGCACATACACTCTGACTGTAGATTTAATTAATGCAACCTATACTATTGAATAAAGGATATCAATTATGAAATTAATGAATATATTATTAGCCGGCTTGCTCCTTTGGGGAGCAGCCGCTTGCAGTGACGATGATAAACCGACATTTCCCGAAGAACCGGCTTATGACATGACCGGCTTTGCCAAAGGTGCCGATGTCAGTTGGTTGACACAGATGGAAGCGTCGGGAAAGAAGTTCTACAACGCTTCCGGTCGTGAAACGGAGTGTATGACTTTATTGCGTGACCTGGGCATGAACTCCATCCGCCTGCGTGTATGGGTGAATCCTTCGGATGGTTGGTGCAATAAGAGTGATGTTGTGGCGAAAGCCTGGCGTGCCCATCAACTGGGTATGCGGGTGATGATTGACTTCCATTACAGTGATGTATGGGCAGATCCGGGTAGCCAGTATAAGCCTGCCGCCTGGGTGGGACTTTCGCTTGATGAACTGAAGACAGCAATTGCCGACCATACCAAAGATGTGCTGAATGCCTTGAAAGAGAAAGGTATTACTCCCGAATGGGTGCAGGTGGGTAATGAGATTACTCCCGGTATGTTGTGGGATGAGGATGCCACGGTGAGCGGTGCCACGTATGACGTTCCGAAGGAGGGCGTGACTTATGCGAAAAATGAGAAGAACTTTGCAGATTTTATCACAACCGGTTCGAATGCAGTGAAAGAGGTATTCCCCAATGCAAAAGTTATTGTACATTTGCATGATGGAAACAACAACGGTACCTATCGCTGGATATTCGATATTCTGAAAGCCAACAACACTCCTTATGATGTCATAGCTATGTCCCTTTATCCCGGAACAGATAACTGGCAAGAGATGGTTGCCGCCTGTGTGGCCAATATGGAGGATATGGTGAGCCGTTATAATAAGGAGGTTATGATTGCCGAAGTCGGCATGCCGTGGGATGAGCCTGAAATCTCAAAATCTTGCCTGACCGAGCTGATTGCCAAATCTAAAGCAATCGAACAGTGTCTTGGCGTTTTCTATTGGGAACCGCAGTCTTATGGCAGTTGGAACGGATATACGTTGGGAGCTTTTGATGAAAGTGGTAAACCGACTGTTGCACTGGACGCATTTAATCAATAATATACCATCATGAAAAAACTATCGACTTTATTCTTAATGACCTTACTCGCTGCCTCCCTGCAAGCGCAACGCAGCGAGTCTCTTCTTGAGAAGAACTGGAAATTCACCAAAGGCGACGCTCCGGAAGCTATGAAACCGGAGTTTGACGACCGCAAGTGGGAAACCGTAACCGTGCCTCACGACTGGGCCATCTTCGGTCCCTTCGACCGCAACAACGACTTGCAGGAAGTGGCAATAACGCAGAACTTCGAGAAGAAAGCTTCCGTCAAGACCGGGCGCACAGGCGGGCTTCCTTATGTGGGTATCGGCTGGTATCGTACTACTTTTGATGTCACCGCCGATAAGCAGACCACTCTTGTCTTCGATGGCGCTATGAGTGAAGCCCGTGTCTACGTCAATGGGCAGGAAGCCTGTTTCTGGCCGTTCGGTTATAATTCTTTCCATTGCGATGTCACTTCTCTTTTGAATAAAGACGGTAAGAACAATACTCTGGCTGTTCGTCTGGAAAACAAACCGCAGTCTTCCCGCTGGTATCCCGGAGCCGGGCTTTATCGTAATGTGCGTGTAGTGACTACCGGGAAAGTGCATGTTCCTGTATGGGGCACACAATTGACTACGCCCCATGTTGCCGATGAATATGCTTCAGTTCGCTTGTTGACCACTATTGCCAATGATGAGGGGAAAGATATCCGTATCGTTACGGAGATTATCTCACCGGATGGTAAAGTCGTAGCAACGAAGGATAATACCCGTAAGATTAATCACGGTCAGCCTTTCGAACAAAACTTTCTGGTGGATGCTCCTTGCCTGTGGTCACCGGAAACACCTTATTTATATAAGGCAGTTTCTAAAATCTATGCCGATGGCAAGCAAACGGATGAATATACTACCCGTTTCGGTATCCGCAGCATAGAAATCATAGCTGATAAGGGTTTCTTCCTGAATGGCAAGCACCGTAAATTCCAGGGTGTGTGCAATCATCATGATCTTGGGCCGTTGGGCGCGGCTATCAATGTTGCCGCTTTACGCCGCCAGCTTACTATGCTGAAAGATATGGGTTGCGATGCCATCCGTACAGCTCATAATATGCCTGCGCCGGAATTAGTGCAACTTTGTGATGAAATGGGATTCATGATGATGCTGGAACCTTTCGATGAATGGGATATTGCCAAATGTACAAACGGCTATCACCGTTACTTCAATGAGTGGGCGGAGCGTGATATGATAAATATGTTGCATCAATATCGTAATAATCCTTGTGTTGTGATGTGGAGCATTGGTAATGAAGTTCCTACCCAATGTAGTCCCGAAGGTTATAAGGTGGCTTCTTTCTTGCAGGATATCTGCCACCGCGAAGACCCGACGCGTCCCGTAACTTGTGGTATGGACCAGGTGACTTGTGTCTTGAAGAACGGCTTTGCCGCCATGATTGATGTTCCCGGTTTCAACTATCGCGCACATCGTTATTTGGAAGCTTATGAACAACTACCACAGAACATTGTGCTTGGTTCGGAAACATCTTCTACTGTCAGTTCTCGTGGTGTATATAAATTCCCTGTAGAGAAACGCGGCGATGCAAAGTATGAGGATCATCAATCTTCAGGCTATGATCTGGAACATTGCTCCTGGTCTAATGTGCCTGATGAGGACTTTGCCCTTGCCGATGATTATGACTGGACTATCGGGCAGTTTGTCTGGACAGGCTTTGATTATCTGGGTGAACCCTCACCATACGATACGGATGCCTGGCCAAGCCATAGTTCGCTGTTTGGCATCATCGATCTTGCCAGTCTGCCCAAAGACCGTTACTATCTTTACCGCAGTCTTTGGAATAAGCAGGCTAATACTCTTCATGTTCTTCCTCATTGGACTTGGCCGGGTAGGGAAGGGGAGAACACTCCTGTGTTTGTCTATACGAGCTATCCGTCGGCTGAGCTTTTTGTTAATGGTAAGAGCTTCGGCAAGCAGCGTAAACTCACTGCCGAAGAGAGTAAAGCATTGCAGGGGAAAGATGCTCTTGCTTTGCAGCGTCGTTACCGCCTGATGTGGATGGATGTTCCTTATGAACCGGGTGAAGTGAAAGTGGTCGCATACGATGCTTCCGGCAAATCCGTAGAGGAAAAAGTAATCCGTACCGCCGGTAAACCTCACCATCTGGAAGTGATTGCCGACCGCAGTCAGCTGAAAGCTGATGGCAAGGATTTGGCTTATATCACCGTCCGCGTAGTTGATAAAGACGGTAATCTTTGTCCTGCCGACAGCCGGCTTGTTAATTTCTCAGTGAAAGGTGCCGGTCGTTATCGTGCTGCTGCCAATGGCGATGCTACTTCGCTCGACTTATTCCATTTACCGAAGATGCCCGCCTTCAGCGGTCAGTTAACGGCAATTGTTCAAACGGCTGAACAACCCGGCGAAATCGTTTTCGAGGCTAAGGCTAAGGGGGTGAAATCCGGTAAACTTATGCTGAGAACTTTAAAATAATTGTGTAACATCTGATTTAAGAAAATCTTCCATCCCCATCCCATTTGTACCTACTACGAATGCGAGGTGGGGATGAAATGTTTCACGGAAACGAGACAGGCCGCTATTGGTACTTCGTCTTCCGCTTTTCACTTCAATAGCCACCAACTTGCCATCTTTCTTGATAATATAATCCACTTCTTCGTTCCCTTCTCTCCAATAGAACACTTTATAATTTCCTTTGTCAGCTCCATTCACCAGATGGGCACCGACAGCAGACTCAAACAATCTTCCCCATTCTTTAGTGTCTGTCCGGGCAGCCTTAAAGCGGAGTGGGTTATAAGCATTCATCAGTGCACTGTTGTAAACCTGAAACTTAGGAACGGAGGCTCTTGTGCGTGCTTCATCTCCTGCGTATTTAGACAGGGAAGCCAATAAACCACACTCATCAAGCAGATTCAGATAGTTGGAGATTGTGGTGGTATTTCCAGCGTCTTGTAGTTGTCCCAACATTTTGGTTAATGACAATATTTGTCCGGAATACATACAACCTAACTCGAAAACTTGCCGCAGTAATGCCGGCTTATTGATTTGGGTAAGCATCAGTACATCTTTGGAGATAGTAGTCTCTATTAATGCATCTTTCACATATATGCGCCAGCGCTCTTCATCTTTTATCAGACGTGCTGTACCGGGATACCCGCCAAAATAGACATATTGATTTATATCCCATCCAAAAGCCTCCTGCATTTCTTCATAAGCCCAGTGTCCCATGCGAATGATTTCGAAACGTCCTGCGAGTGATTCGGTCAATCCTTTTTTGAGCAACAACCGGGATGAACCTAATAATACTACTTTTATGTTATTGTTTTCGCGGCTATCTTTATCCCATTCTTTTTTCACGGTTTCACTCCAGTTATCTAACTTTTGAATCTCGTCAATGACTAACAAGTGCTCTTTCTCCTTTTTCAGCTTTTGGGCAATCCGCGCACTTTCCCAGATGTCGCTAATCCATCCGGCATCGGCTGTAGGTACATCATCAGCTGATACGGATGTATAAGAGATTGAAATCTCTTGCAATACTTGTGAAACGAGGGTAGATTTACCTACCTGCCGCGGTCCGGCAATCACTTGAATGAACATTCTGGGTTCTTCAATTCTTTCTTTAACTGATTGGAAGTAAGCTCTTTTGTACATAGTTAGTGCTCCTTAATGGTAAACTACTCAATGCACTGCGTAATTTTACTCAATGCTTAATGCAAAATTACTCAATAGTTTGATGTGCGCAAATCTTTCCAAAGTTAAAAAGAGCTTTCTTGCTGAAGTCTATTGCTATTTAAAATAGCGTCTGTTCGTTTCGTTAGTTTTATTCTACCACCCATTTTTCAATATTCCGGGTTTTCTCACTGAAGTTTACTCCTATTTTGAATAGTTTCCGTTCATCCATTTCAAAAGGAAGCGCATAATGCTTGTCATTGATTTGCTGCAAAGCCTCTTCGGCAGTGCCTTCTAATTTGAATTCCATGATATAGATGAATTTATCAGTCTGCAATACGAGGTCGATGCGTCCGTCGTTTGTATTATATTCTACTTGGGTATAGAAACCTATCAATTTGAAAATAATGAAGAGTACATTTTCATAATGTAATTCTTGCTCGCGGATTACTTCGTAAGTGGTATCTGCAAAGAAACTTTGTAGGCGGCGGAAGAAGGAGTTATAATCTCCCGATTCTACTTCACGAACAAATTTCTGAATAGCAAATGGAGTTTCTACTTTGTTGACGTTTGTATAGAAAGGCAAGAGGAAACGGATAAAGCCTTCCTCTACTTCGCGATTGGGGAATCCTAAGCGATACATACCAAAGCGCTCGTCATATCCTTTGATGGTAAGATATCCGCTTTGATAAATCACCGGAATAGGATTGGTCGATTCAGAGTCTATGCTGTTCAACACCTGGGCATCGGTCTCTTCGTGTGCCATTCGTTCGAGGTCGTAATGATGTTTCTTGAGTAACTTCACTAAGTAGGTAGGCGTTCCCGTCTCAAACCAATAGCTTCCGAATTCTTTGCGTTTGAAGGCGTTGAGCAGGCTGAAGGGATTGTACATACCAATGGAATTATGCGTAAAATGATAACCGTCATAATTCTCCTTGAGTTCGGTGCAAAGCTTATCGTATGTCACTCCCCGGGCAGCGGCAAATTCATGAAGTTCAGCTTCCAGGTTATCGTGAATCTCCCGTTCGCTGATGCCGCAGATTTCAATGTATTCATTCCACATTGATATGTCGTCCAAGTTGTTCAGGTCGCTGAATACACTGATTTTTCCAAATTTTGTCACTCCTGTCAATAAGGCAAACTTGATGCAACCATCCATTGTTTTTAGTGCTCCATAAAATGGCTTCAAGGTGTTCCTGAATTGTTTTTGCAGTTCTTCATCACCAATGGCTTGCAACATGGGCTTATCGTATTCGTCTACCAGGATAACAACGCGCTGCCCTGTTTGTGCATAGGCACGTTCTATGATACCTGCAAAGCGTAGGGAGAAAGAACGTTCGGATGGTTCGGTACCATAGAGTTTTTCCCATGCAGTCAGTGATTTCTCAAGTATATTGTCCAAACTCTCCGGTACATCATACTTCTCGATATTGAGGTCGAGATGCAGTATCGGATGCTTTATCCAGTCTTTCTCCAGCCTTTCCATGGCCAGTCCGCTGAACAACTCCTTCTTCCCTTGAAAGTAGGCTTCCAGTGTTGAGATGAGCAAGCTCTTGCCGAAACGGCGTGGGCGGCTCAGGAAGTAATAACTACCGGTCTTTACCATTTGATAAATCAAGGCTGTCTTATCAATATAGAAATAACCGTCCTTACGAATCTTCTCGAAGTTCTGTATGCCTATGGGATAAATCTTATTGCTCATATTTTTCTGTTTTTGCACATCAATACACAAAAGTACTGATTTCTGTTTTATTCTTGGTATTAAAAAGGGAAATTTAATATAGTCGTGTCAAAGCCGTACCCGGTCCGTATCTGCTCCGTAGCATCTCCGTACCTGCTCCCTTCCTATAGACACGGAGATGCTACGGAGCAGATACGGACCGGGTATGGAGATGTTACGGAGATTGCGTGGAGGTTGCATGGAGATGTAATGGACCGATTTGACTCAAGAATTTATTAAAAAGCATTCTTTTCGGCTCAAGTTGAGCTGTATTCATTCGTTTTAAAAGTAAGTTCGGCAACTCTTAAACGAGCAATATCCGAAGCTGTAAAATAGAATCTTATACATGTAACGGTAAAGGGTGAAGCGACTAAATATAACATTACCCCACAAGCTCATGTATTAATCACGCTTAATATCGATACTTATTTTGAAAAAGAAATTGACGAACGTATCGTTCAACAAGGATTCAATTGACTATAAAAAAGCGATGCTGATTTTTTATGAGCAGAATAATATATCCGCTTTCAAAAGAATCTTTATGGAGCAATTTGAGTTTGCTGTGAATACCTATTTTTAGTATTCTGCACAAGTATCATCAAAATGCTTGATCAAGACTATAGTGGCTTCTTTGTCATTTTGACAAATTGTATTTTAAGTTGGCTGAGAATCCATTGTTTCTGTCCTGATGCTGGTGAAAGCTGAAATATGCGAATGAAAGTAAGCAAGTGACAGATTGATTGGGGAATATCGAAATACTTACATTTATTCTGGAGTAGAATATCCCTTGAAAGTTACTCTTATAAGTGAAAAGCATGATGCAAATAAGTGCTTCAGCCGGAAGTAGTAGCCCTTTTACCTATAAGTAGTAACCATATCACTTATAAGTAGTAACCATGTTAGCCATAAGTAGTAACCCTTTTCTGCATAAATAACTTGTATGGTTGTATGTATATGCAGTAATGACGGATTTTTATTCCTTGTTTATTCATAGAATATGCTGGAATGCAGTTTTGAATTTTTGTTCGTGTTATGGAATGTATGCAAATGTAATCATTGTGAGGGTAAATTGTAAAATTAGGCTCCGTTTTGATATTTCATGAAGTTTTCCCATTTGAAAATGCTTAATATATCTATCAGATCTTCTTTTGAAATATAGATTCTTTATCTGGCTGTAGTTGTGCAATTCCGTGCAATCGTTTGCACTGCTGCTATTGCATATTTCTTATCTTTCTTGTATTTTAATATTTTTATAAAGCATATTTTTGTTGCGTCATGTTATAGATACCTTATAAAGGAAAAAGCAATCGAAAGATAATTTCGAATAATAAATATAGGTAATTAATATTGTTAACTTTAATTTTTTAAATGCATGAAGCAAGTTAATCTTAGAATCTATCGAATGATTCTTCCCCTATTAGTAGGGTTATTCTTGTCTGTAGGCGTTTATGCACAGAACATCACCGTGAAAGGGCATGTAAAAGATGCCACGGGGTTGGAAGTGATAGGCGCAAATGTCGTAGAGAAAGGTAATACCTCTAATGGTACAATTACTGACCTTGATGGAAACTTTACGTTGACTGTTCCCAAAGGCGCTACATTAACAATATCTTTTATTGGTTATCAGACACAAGAGGTGGCAGCCGCTTCTATGGTAATGGTGACGCTAAAAGATGATGCGGAGCTCTTGAGTGAAGTTGTGGTTGTGGGATATGGTCGTACGAAGAAAGATGACCTTACAGGTTCGGTAACGGCAATCAAACCGGATGAACTCAGTAAAGGTATCACTAACAATGCACAAGACATGTTGGTCGGAAAAGTAGCTGGTGTTGATGTTATCACTGCGGGGGGGACTCCGGGTGCAGGTGCTCAGATTCGCGTGCGTGGTGGATCTTCCCTCAATGCCTCAAATGACCCGTTGATTGTAATTGATGGTTTGACTATCGATAACAATACTCCAAAAGGAATGAGTAATCCTTTGGCTATGGTAAACCCAAATGATATTGAAACCTTTACAGTTTTGAAGGATGCTTCTGCTACTGCTATTTACGGTAGCCGCGCTTCAAATGGTGTTATCATTATCACTACTAAGAAAGGTAAGAGTGGTTCTGCTCCCAAAGTCTCTTATAATGGTGACATGACGATTTCAATGATTCAGAAAAAGTATGATGTACTTAATGGTGATGAATTCCGTGCACTTGTCAATGACATTTGGGGAGATAAAGCCGGTGAGGTAGGTATGGGTAATGCTAATACGGATTGGCAGGACCAAATATTCCGCACTGCCATCTCGCATAGCCACAATGTCTCAGTATCCGGTGGTTTGAAGAATATGCCTTATCGTTTGAGTTTGGGATATAATTCTTCTGATGGTATCGTTGAAACTTCATGGATGCGTCGTGCCAACATTGGCTTGAATCTTTCTCCTTCTTTCTTCGACAATCACCTCAATTTGAAGATCAATGCCAAGTATATGTACGAGAAAGACCGTTATGCTGATGCAGGAGGTGCGATAGGATCTGCCCTTTCGATGGATCCCACGCAGCCTGTATATTTCGATGCAGATGATGCCCGTGCTCCTTTCTTTGATGGCTATTTCCAACATACACAGTCGCCTAAAGATTTCAATGCTGAGTGGAAATATACTAATAATTCCAATGCTCCTCAGAATCCTCTGGCTCTGTTGAAACTTAAAGATGTGCAGGCTGCTGCCAATGACTTTACAGGTAACTTTGATGTGGACTATAAGGTGCATGGTTTTGAAGATTTACGTCTGCATGCCAGCTATGGTGGACAGTATACGGAAAGTAAACAGGACGATATAATCTCCAAGTATTCTTATTCTAACAACTACTTTGGCTGGAATGGAATAACGCAGACTTATAAATATAGTGTTACTGCTAATGCTTATGCTCAGTATGTGAAGGAAGTAGGCGCTCATAATTTCGATATAATGGTTGGTGCTGAAGAAAGTCATTTCCACCGCAGTGGTTACGACTATGGTCAAGGTACCGATCCTTACGATGGTACTCCTCATGATGCCAAATTAAGAGAAGAACAAGCATGGGCTACGCATAATTCTTTAGTTTCTTACTTTGGACGTCTGAACTATACGCTACTTAATAGATATATGCTTACAGCTACGTTCCGTGCCGATGGTTCTTCGCGTTTCTCAAGTGATAACAGATGGGGATATTTCCCTTCCGTGGCATTGGCATGGAAAATCAATGAAGAAGCATTTATGAAGAAGCTTACTTGGTGGAATGAGTTTAAACTCCGTTTAGGTTGGGGTATGACAGGTCAGCAGGATATTAATTCTGACTTCGGTTATGAAACTCACTATACTTCAAGTGACTCTTTCGCTCAGTATCCTTTTGGTGATACTTACTATGGCACTATGCGTCCGTCGGCTTACAATCCCGATTTGAAGTGGGAGACTACAACTACTTATAACGCCGGTTTAGATTTGGGTTTTCTGAATAACCGTATCTCAGCCAATATTGATGGTTACTATCGTGAAACCAAAGATTTGCTGAACTCTATTACTATTCCTGTAGGAATGCAGTTTGGTTCTCAATTGACAAAGAATATCGGTTCGCTGAAGAATTATGGTGTGGAATTCTCTATTAATGCTAAACCTATTGTTACTAAAGATTTTACTTGGGACGTGAGCTATAATATTGCCTGGAATCATAATGAGATTACTGACTTAGTGGATGGCGATGCCGGTTACTATGCATGGGCAGGAGATAAAATCAGTCGTGGTAACAATACTCTGATTCAGGCTAATACTGTAGGTAAAGCTACTAACTCGTTCTTTGTTTATCAACAAGTATATGATGAGAATGGCAAACCTATTGAAGGTATGTACGTAGACCGTGATGGAAACGGACGTATTGACAATGGTGACCGCTATTTTTACAAGAAGCCCTCTGCTGATGTTATTATGGGGCTTACGACTAAATTCCTTTATAAGAATTGGGATTTGAGTATGTCTTTCCGTGCTTCTATCGGTAACTATGTTTACTACGACTTCTTGTCGAATCGTGCAATGGTCAGCCAATCCGGTCTGTATTCCAATAGTGCCCTGCATAACTCTACTGCAGAGGCTGTAGCATTAGGCTTTACCGGTGTAGGAGTAGGTAACGATAACTATTTGAGCGACTATTTCGTACGTAATGCTTCTTATCTGAAGTGTTCGAACATCACTTTAGGTTACTCTTTCCCTGCATTGTTTAAGGTGGCTGGTCATGAAACATGTTCTGGCCGTGCATTCCTTACCGCTCAAAACCCTTTCATTATTTCTAAGTACAAAGGTATCGACCCTGAAGTGGCAAGCGGTATTGACTCTAATCCTTATCCGCGTCCTTTCAGTATTCAAATAGGCTTGAGCCTGAATTTCTAATCTATTAAATGCATATAAAGATGAAACATATATTTTTGAAAACAGCCCTTGCAGCCCTTCTTATGGGTGGAGTGGCAACGTCGTGTATCAACGACTTGAATATTTCGTCTATTGATCCGCAGTCCAGTTCATCGTATGGAGATATGGAGCTGCTGGCTAAAATTTACAGTACACTGGGTCTGACTGGACAAAAAGGTCCTGCCGGTAGTGGCGATATTAGTAGTGATGAAGGTGAAAGCGGCTTTTACCGTACTACATTCAATTTGCAAGAACTGTGTACTGATGAATGTCTTTGGGCTTGGCAGACTGACGCTGATATTCCTCAAATTACCAATATTGACTGGACGGCTTCATCTGTCCGCGTGCAATGGGCATTCCAGCGTCTGGCTTTTGATGTGACTCTTTGTAATTTCTATCTTACTAACACAGAGGATAAAGCAGAAGATCCTGATTATAAACTTTATCGTGCCGAGGTACGTTTCCTACGTGCGCTTCATATGTGGTACTTCCTTGATCTTTGGGGAAAGGCACCTTTCAAAACAACTTATGACATTTATGAGTTGCCGGTAGAGAAAGCAGGTAAAGAACTTTATGATTGGATTGACAAAGAATTGACTGAAATAGAGCCGGATCTTGCCGAAGTGGGTGCATTTAATAATTCTTCCAACTTTGGGCGTGCCGACAAAGGTGCTGCTTATATGCTCCATGCCCGTTTAGCTCTGAACTCTGCTGTTTATACCAAAGGTGCTGTAAAGGACTATCAGAAGGCTATTGACTATTGTGACCTGCTTGATGGAAAATACGAGCTTTCCAAGGCTGAAAAGAATGGCTATACAGGTTATGAACAAGTGTTTATGGCCGACAATGACCAAAACCAGCAAGCCATGAAAGAAATTATTCTGCCTATCCGTCAGGATGGAGCTAAAACAAAAAGTTATAGTGGTGCCAACTATTTGGTAAGTTCTACTCGTATCACCGGAATGCCTTATATGGGTACTTCCAATGGTTGGAGTTGTAACTTCTCCCGTGCGGCTTTAGTTAAGAAGTTCTTCCCTACTATTGAAGATTGTCCGCTTGCTACAGAGAAAGCTCCCGATGGTGCAACGGAGGCTGAAATAATAGCACTTGATGCTGCAGCAGGGACTGCTACCAAAGATGTACAGGAAAAGGCTAACGATCATCGTGCACTCTTCTATTCCGGTTGCGGTGGTGGACTTCGTAAGTTACAGGCTGAACAGATTGCAGGCTTTAACTCCGGTCTTTCTATTGTGAAATGGAGTAATATCCGCACGGATGGTGCAGCGACTTCACACAATGAATTCCCCGATGTGGATATTCCTTTGATACGCTATGCCGAAATGTATCTGACTCGTGCAGAAGCTAAGTTCCGTCTGACAGGTGATCCGCAACAAGCACGTGCTGACATTGAAGTTTTGCGTAGCCGTGCAGGTGCTTCTACTCCTGCTACCATTACCGAACAATATATTATTGATGAATGGTGTCGTGAGTTCTATATGGAAGGTCGTCGTCGTAGTGACTTGATTCGTTTCGGGCTTTTCACTGGTGACAAATATGTTTGGGATTTCAAGGGAGGTGTAGCAGAAGGAAAAAGTGTAGAAGATTTCTTCAACGTATATCCGATTCCGGCTGATGACATCAATGGCAATAAGAACTTGACTCAAAATCCGCGTTATTAATAGAATTTATTATCGAACTACTAAAATCGAAACAATAATATGAAAAAGATACTGTTGGGAATGTTGCTACCCGTTCTTACTTTGGTGTTGGTCACCTCATGTGAGAAGGATATGGATAGCAATCCTACATTCCACGAAAATACTACAGGATTTGTATTGAATATGCCTGCCAACGCAGCCAATAATGTATTGGATTTGCTGACTACTGATGAACTCACTTTTACCACCAGCCAACCTGATTACGGTGGCATACCTTTGAGTACTAACTACGACGTGGAGATTTCTTTTGAAGATTTTACAGCAGAAGAACCTGTGTATAAAGTTGTGACAAGCTCTACTTCTGCTACCATTAAAGTATCTGGTAGTAGATTGAATGATGCTGTAATTACTATGTTTCAGGATGCTAATGAAGGCGTGACATATCCTTCTAATGAAGTGAAAGAACTCTATGTACGTCTACATGCTAACGTTAATGGTATGGAATTGGGGAATTGCTACTCTAATGTTATTAAGATTCAGGTGATAGCTACTTATCAGGCTCCGAGTATAACGTTGCCCGAAGATCTCTATGTATGCGGTTCGAGCATTGGTGCTGCTTGGACAACTTGGAGACCAATGGCGCTTATTAATGGTATGGCTGGTAACTTCTTTACGATAGTTTATCTTCCTAACGATGCCGAATTCAAGTGGGGAACTTATCCTCAACAATGGTTGGGTCATGCTGATTTTAAAACTATTGATGATCAAGCAGGTGCAGATATTTCTGATAATGGTGGCAATGTGAAAGTAAAAAATGGTGGCTGGTATACGCTCTATATTAAGGGTAAGATTAATGGTGAAGCTATTGACTACACGCTGACTCTTTATCCGGCACAACTCTTTATTACTGGTGATCCTAATGGAGGATTTACTCCTGGTACTCCTTCTACTCCGATGGTTGCTCCCGCAGATAACAGTGGTCAGTGGGTGTCTGCTGAATTTGTATCAGGAGGTGAGTTACGTGCTTATGCTCAAGTAGGTGAATTTGACTGGTGGAAAACAGAGTTTACGCTTTTGGATGGCAAGGTTTTCTGGCGTGAGAATGCCAATATAGCCAGCAATTGGAACACTGATATGGGATCCGAATACAGTGTAAATGCCGGAGCGGGACAAAAGCTCTATCTTACTGTAGGTTCTACTGAAGATGGCTTAGATACGGGTGAGGTGAAATAAGCTGAATGATAATCTTATTTAAAAAGAAAAACATTATGAAGAAAAATCAAATACTCGCAGGTCTATTCCTCGCCGGAATAACCTTAGGTGCTTGTACGGACGACTATACGGATTGGGCTAACCCCCAATCCAATTCTCCCGAAGAGGCTGCTGCTAAATATGAAATCAGTTTCGCTGCAGGTGCTGATGCGGTCATAGATATGGATAAGTTTTACAGTACTATTGAAGAGGAAGCACAAAAGACTGATTCTGTGGAAATAGCTGCTCTATCTTCATCGAATTCCGAGGTGGCTTCAATCAAGGTGAACAGTATAAATATCAACGGGGTAACCATCAATGCTGCATTCAAGACAGGGAATATAGTGAAGGTGAATACTCTTGAACTTGATTCTGTGGTTCGCGATGCTTTTTTCAGCCGTGCCCATGTAGAGCGTGTGCTGGATGTGAATATGAATCTTGCCGTTAAATTGAAAAATGGTGAAGCGGTAAACATCTCGGGCACTTCTCAAGCCAAACTTACTCCGATAACTACCCCGGAAGTTTGTGCTGATGGATATGCGTTGATAGGTGATTTTGTTGAAGTGGGCGACTATTGGGATCCTGAACATCCCGTCATTATGAAGGCCGTTGAAGGTAAAGAAGGGATTTATCAAGCTACGATAGAAACTAAGGTTGCAGGTTCTAACTGGTTTAAGATCTATGAATCTTATGATATAGCTGGCGGTTGGGATGCTGCTAATGCCGGGCAGATTGGTTGCCGTGTAAATGGTGACGACAAAACTGAAAACTTTGCTGTTTGGACGGGTGATGTATATAATGTGGAAACTCCTACAATTACAGGAAAAGGGCATTTCGTCATTACATTTGATGCTGTCAACTATACTTATTCGATTACTCCTGCTACTGCTTATCTCTATATGGCCGGTGCTGCAAACGGCTGGAAACAGATTGATGCAATGGCAAGTCCTGAATATGATAATGTCTACAAAGGGTATATGTATCTCAATCAGGAAGGTTTCAAATTCTGTTCAGAGGAAAATTGGAATGGTACTAACTATGGCGCAGACTTCAGCACTGCTGCTGATGCTGCCAATATTATGATGACCGAAGAGGCGGGTTTCTATCAAGTGGTTGTTGATCTGAATGAGAAAACTTATACCCTGACTCCCATTGCGATAGGTATCATTGGTCCTGCTACTCCCAGTGGTTGGGATGCCGATACGGATATGGAATTGGCAGAATACACAGAAGAAGGTAAAGGTACGGTACATTATTGGACTATCACTACTGAATTGAAAGCGGATGAATTAAAATTTCGTGCCAATGATGCTTGGGACATTAGTTGGGGAGGTACTCGCGAAAATCTAACTACCAATAACGGTGCTAATTTGAAGATTGAAACGGCTGGTACGTATACCATCAACCTTTATCCTCTTTGTGAAGGTAAATCTTATTGTACAATTGAAGCTGTTAACTAACTGAGGTTGGCTATAGAATATCTATAGCGATTTTAAAGATCAAGGCTGTTAGGTATTTTGATAAAGATCCTCTTTCTCATAATTGAAAAAATGGGGAAGAGGATTTTGTTTTTCCATTGAAGTCATAAATAATGTCGTTATGAAGAATTTTAGATTAATTTTTGTTATCTCATTCTTGCTAACTTTATGTGTCGAAACTCATGCTCAACAATGTCTTTTGGGTGGTGATATTTCTTTGTTGCCAAGTTACGAGGAGGCAGGAACTGTGTATCGTGATGAGAAAGGAAGAGTTGTAAAACCTCTTGAATATTTTAAAGAACAAGGTTGGAATGCTATCCGTGTCCGTCTTTTTGTTGACCCTTCTAAAGCCTCTGCTGAGCACAAAGGTGAAGGTGTGTGTCAAGATTTGAATTATGTAACTAAATTTGGACAGCAGATAAAAAAAGAGGGTTTTCAATTTATGCTTGATTTTCATTATTCTGATACATGGGCTGATCCTGGCAAGCAATTTATGCCTGACAGATGGAAGAATGTCAATGTGGCTTCTTTGCCAGATAGCATATATGAATATACTAAGAATAGTCTTGAGCATATGGTGAAAGAAGGAGCGTCCCCTGACTTGATACAAGTGGGTAATGAGATAACCAATGGAATGTTATGGCCAGTAGCAAAAGTGGATCCGCTTGGAATGGAAAATTGGGATTTGTTTGTTAAACTTTTGGAAAGTGGTGCTAAGGCTTGTCGTGAAATTTGTCCCAAAGCAAAAATAATCATACATACAGAGAAAGCAGGTGAATGGAATAAAACTAAAACTTATTACAATCATTTACGGCAACTTGATTACGATGTCATTGGGCTTAGTTATTATCCTATGTGGCATAAGGCTGTAGGGGTACTTGCTGCTACGCTTGATTCTCTTGCTATAGAATTTCCGGACAAGGAGGTGATGGTAGTTGAGGCTGCTGCCTACTATTCCCACGAGAATGATCAATGGGCAAAAAGTGCAGATGAACACTCTGAATTCTATCCTATTACTGTCGAGGGGCAACGTATATTTACTCATGAGCTGGTAGCTGAACTACGTCGTCATACCAATGTAACGGGACTGTTTTGGTGGTTTCCCGAAGAAAATGCTTGTGGCAATACCGTAACTAAGGGATGGATTAACCGTGGACTTTTTGATAATCATACAGGGAAGGTACTTCCAGCAATGAAAGAGCTTCATTTCTTTATACAACCGATTACTCGTTGATTTGAATTTTTCTTATTCCTTATTAGCGGATCATTATGTTTTGTAATAGTATCTTTAAACTTTATGTATCATGAAAATTAGAACTTTATTTTTATTTCTTGTTTTATTGTTATGCCAATCGGGATTTGCTAAACAAATAGTGCCGTCAGGGAGGCTCATTGAATATCCTGAGCTTGAATCTTCTATTATACCTTTGCATGATATTTTTGTTGGGCTTTCTGCAGGTTCTTCTGACAAGAAGAGTGAGAAGATTGATAAGATAGAACCTGCTTTTTGGTGGTGTGGTATGAAGAATACTCGCTTACAGTTGATGGTATACGGCTTGAATATAGCAGCATATAAACCTGAAATTAATTATCCGGGAGTTGTTCTAAAGGAAGTGTGTCCAATGGAAAGTCCAAACTATTTGGTTTTGTATTTGGATGTGAAAGATGCGGTGCCAGGTAAATTTCAAATAGAATTTATTAAGGGTAAGCGTAAACTGAATTGTACTTATGAATTGAAAGAACGCCAGCGTAGCAGTGAAGATAAGATTGGCTTTAATTCTTCTGATGTTGTATATTTATTAATGCCGGACCGTTTTGCTAATGGTGATGAAAGCAATGACAATATACAGATGAGGCATCCTTATGAGGTAAACCGTAAGGATGTGAATGCTCGTCATGGCGGGGATTTAGCCGGTATCATGCAACATCTTGATTATTTAGATAGTTTAGGTGTTACAGCAATCTGGACGACTCCTGTCTTGGAAAATGATATGGGTGAAGGCTCTTATCATGGTTATGCTGCAACCGATTACTATAAAATAGATCCTCGTTTGGGAACTAATGAGGATTATGTCCGTTTGGCAGAACTCATGCATCAACGTGGCCTGAAACTGATAATGGATATGGTTTTTAATCATTGTGGAACCAATCATCCTTGGTTGCTCGATCCACCGATGCACAATTGGTTTAATAATTCGCATAAATATGTTGAGACCAATCATAATAAAACTGTATTTTTTGATCCTTATGCTTCGGATATAGATAAACAGGAATTAACGGATGGGTGGTTCGTACCTACAATGCCCGATTTGAATCAGAGGAATCGTTTTGTTGCTGATTATTTGATTCAGAATTCAATTTGGTGGATTGAATATGCTGATTTGGACGGTATTCGTCAAGATACATATGTATATCCGGATCCGGATATGATGGTACGTTGGTGTAAAGAAGTTTTTGAGGAGTATCCAAATTTTAATATTGTGGGTGAAGTAATGGTTCCTAATAACCCTGTCGGTACTGCATATTGGCAGCAAAACAGCATAGTAAATGGGAAAGCTAATACAAGACTGAAATCAGTGATGGATTTTCGTTTAAGGACAATAGCAGCTGACGTTTTCCATGAAGAAACATCTTGGAATACCGGTCTGCAACTTCTTTTTGAACATTTTGCTTATGATTTTTGCTATCCTGATATTAATAATGTGATGCGTCTGCTTGAGAATCATGATACGGATCGTTTTTTATTGGAAGATCCGGAAAATTTGAATGCATATAAACAGGCGGTTACCATGTTGTTGACAATTCCTGGTATTCCACAATTATATTATGGACAAGAATTATTAATGACTGGTAGTACAAAGGAAGATTTTGGATATGTACGTCCGGATATGCCAGGAGGTTGGAATGGAGATGAAATTAGTGTTTTTCAAGAAAGTGGGAGAACGGCTATGCAACAGGAAGCTTTCAATTTTATGAAAAAAATGCTGCATTGGCGTAAAGGAAATGATGCTATATCTAAAGGCAAAATGAAGCATTTCATGCCTCGTAGCAATGTATATGTGTATGAGCGTTCTTATAATGGCAAGAGCATACTGGTTATAATGAACGGAGTTAACAAGGAAGTTGACTTGGATTTAACGTTTTATAAAGAGGTTATAGGAGATAGAACTAATTCGAAGAATGTGTTGACGGATAGTAATGTGCCATTAGGAAAAAAACTTCATTTACAGCCAAAAGAAGTGCTTGTGCTTGAATTATGATATTGGAGATTAATGCTTGGTAAGTTAGTGATTTGTTTAGGAACAGACAATATTAGAGATAATGGTATGTTTAATAACATTCTAAACTGTATTAGTGACAGCTTGTAAGTGCATTGGTCATGGATAAATATGTAATACAATGAAAATGAGGTTCCTTTTTATAGCATTTACTTTGCTGCTATGTCATTATGGTATTGCGCAGCAAGCCGTTTCTTTAGGACAACTTGTAGAGTATCCTGGCTTTAACTCTTCAATTGTCACCCCGCGTGATGTCTTTGTTTGGCTACCTTCTGATTATTCTCCAAAAGAGAAGTATGATGTTCTTTATATGCATGATGGTCAAATGCTGTTTGATGCGAATACCACTTGGAATAAGCAAGAATGGGGGATTGATGAAGTTGTAGGAAAACTCCTGAATGAAAAGAAGATCAAACCCTGTATTGTTGTAGGAGTGGCAAACATCCCGGAAGCGAGATATGCAGACTACTTTCCTCAAAAAGCATTGAAGAACTTACCGGATAATGTGGTTCCGGGTGATGTGGGGTTTAATGCGGATAACTATCTTCGTTTTTTGGTAGAAGAAGTTAAACCTTTTATTGATAAAAAGTATTCCACGAATAAAAGTGTCGAGCATACCTTTGTGATGGGCTCTAGTATGGGGGGCTTAATTTCACTATATGCACTATGCGAATACCCAGAAGTGTTTGGAGGAGCTGCTTGTATGTCAACTCATGTCCCTATGATATTAAGTAATGAACTCTCTAAAGAAAAAGCGGACCAATGGTCGGAAGCTTTTCGGAATTATCTGGATAAGAATCTCCCAAAGGCTAACAGCCGTATGATTTATATGGATAGGGGGGATGCCACTTTAGATGCTTATTATCCTCCTTATCAAGATAAACTGGATAGTCTGATGGCGAGGAAAGGTTGGAAGCCCCCCATGTGGATATCTAAGGTTTTTCCGGGAGCTGGACATACGGAGGAAGATTGGAATAAGCGTTTGGATAATCCGTTGATATTTCTTTTGGGAAGTGAAAGGAAGAATGCTATTTGTGATAATCACGATAAGAACCTTTCACCTGATGATTATTTGATATCTAAATTTAAGGAAGCAGACATTGTTTTGTTGGCTGAGGATCATGGGGTGAAAGAGAATTTGGATTTTGTTCGAAACATGATACCTAAATTGTATGAGAATGGTATTTATATGTTGGGTATGGAGTTCGGGGCATACGAAGATCAACGACAATTAGATTCATTGATAAATGCACCAAAGTATGATGAACAATTGGCTCGTCAGTTGATGTTTAATTATAATACCCGATGGGCTATCGTTGAGTATATGAATATTTATAAGGCTGCATGGGAATGGAATCGTTCGTTACCGGAACAAGCGAGGAGGTTCCGTATTTTGAATATCAGTTATCGGTATAATTGGGAAGCGTTTGAAAAGGTGAGAACACCGGAAAATATGAAAAAAGTTTTTCCTTTGGGGAATACGGAAGATTTCAGATGTGCACTTTTAGAACGTGAAGTGCTGTCTTGCCATGAGAAAATATTGGTTTTGACAGGGACAATTCATGCATTTACATCCTATTGTTTTCCTTATTATGATTATACTTCTCCTGATTTTGTGCGCTATGAAAAGCGCTTCTTAGGAAATTTACTCTATTCAAAATATAATACGAAAGTAGTTTCTGTGGCTTTACATCAACCTTTCTTTAATTATCCAAATCATCAGCCTGCATTGGTTTCTCCAGCAGTAGGAAAATTGGAAGTGTTAATGAGCAAACACAACAATAAACCTGTTGGTTTTGATTTGAAGAGGTCGCTTATAGGAGAATTACGTGATCATAGTTACTACTCAATGGGGTATACAGACTTTACTTTAGCAGATTTATTTGATGGATATATATTTCTTAAACCTATAAAGGAATTATCTTCCTGCACTATTGACTATAAATTTGTGAATGATGGAAATTGGGAAGAGGCTGTTCGTAATAGCCCTGATCCGGATTGGCATCCGTGTCCTGAGAACAAAAAGCAATACTGGGAGACAGTGACAGAATTCATGAATATTAAAAAGAGGTATGAAAACGTCCAATGAAGTGGAAAGTAGGAGATGCTTTTTTGTCTTATATGAATGATAAGCCTATTAAAATGGTATGCTATTGCTAATATGGATTTAGTAATTGTCCACTAAAATAGATTGCTTTTTCGCCTAATATTCTGTTCCTTAATATTTTATGTAGTGCTTGTTTGTCCATACTCTTTTGTTGTTTATATCCTATTTGTGTATTATTTTTGTTAATGAACAAAAATATAATACTATGAAAACAAAAGCTTTATTGAAGAGTTTTGCATTTTGTCTTATTGCAATTTGCTCAGTCTGTGCTAATGCTCAAATCAGCACCAATGAATTACCTCCGAGTTTTTCATCCTCTTTATTCTCTACTCGTTCGAGTGATGTGATTAATTTGCCTGTTCCAGATGTAGCTGAAGCGTTACATGAAGACAGCTTGTTTGCGGATGCTAATATTCCTTATCGTGTTGGTTTACCTCTTGCTGTAAGTTACAATCTTCAGAATTCTGGCCATTGGCAAGTCTTGGGAGATAGTGTGCGGGTTTGGCGTCTACAACTACATGCAGCAGGGGCAAAGGCAATGACTGTCAGCTATGATAAATTTTGGATACCGGAAGGTGCTAAATTTTTTATTTATAACGCAGATAAAACATTCTGTATAGGAGCCTTTACGCATTCTAATAATAAAGGAACACGAGAAAAACCAGAGGATTTTGCAACAGGATTTGTTGCAGGTGATAATATTGTATTGGAGTATTATGAGCCTATAGGCAACTCTATGGGAGTTATATCTTTACAACATGTAGTTTATATTTATAAAAATATTCTTGCTGCTCAATCTAATATAATGCCTCGTATATCGCTACCAGAGCCTGGAGAATCAATGTCTTGCAACATTAATATAAATTGTCCTGATGGAGGTGATTACCAAAGGGATAAGCGCTCGGTTGTTTGTATTTATGGTGCAAATGGATACGCTTGTACAGGTACATTAATAAATAATATGGCTCAAGAAGATTATGTTTTAACAGCTGATCATTGTTTTGATGGTACAAGTTATGATGCTGAAGGAAAAAGTCAAGTAAATCAGCTCATTTTTTATTGGAATAATGAAAGTCCAACTTGTGCTAATGCAATGAATGTAAATCCACCTAGTACTGCGGCTGCAGCTATTGTTGCGAACAATCCAGACTTGGATTTTGCATTGTTAAAATTGACAGAACCAATAGTAAATTTAGTAGGTTATATTCCTTATTATATTGGATGGTCAAGAGATACAATTCCAGCTACTAGAGGAACATGTATTCATCATCCTAAAGGAGATATAAAAAAAATATCGATAGACTATGAGCCCATACGTAGTTATCAGTTTAGGTATAGTTGGGATAATGGTACTTTTTCAGCACCTAATACTCTTTGGGTAGCTGACTTTAATAAGGGTATGATTGAAAATGGTTCTTCTGGCTCTCCTTTGATTAATCAAAACCATAAATTAATCGGAAAATTGAGAGGAGGAGCTAATGCTATTTGTGGAGGTCCGGTTATTAAATACTACGATCGTTTCGATAAATCTTGGAATTGTGGAAGTGTTGCAACGAGAAGATTAAAAGATTGGTTAGATCCTGATAATTTGGGAATAATAGAGATGGAAGCAAGGAATCTGGATCTGGATATTGTGGGTGATAATGTTGTATGTGACTCTGCGATTTACTATGTAGACAAATTACCTGTAGATGCTTTGGTTACGTGGGAATGTATTGCTATACAGTCATATGGTCCTGTATTACAAGTAGACAAGCCTACGATGAATAAATGTCAAATATGGAATCGTGATTATTTGCCGGCTAAAGTCGATTTGAAGGCTCATATATCGTTTAATGATACAATTAGAACAATTACTAGGCGAATTTATATTTCAGATAAAACTCATATTGTTAAAGGGACCTATCAACAGGAAGCATGCGATTTTTATGGAGTAAGTCATCCTGAACTAAGCGGTTCATTGAAACCTGAGGCAGCGACATTTGTTCATCAAGGTTGTATGGTACATGTTTATTTAAATGGTGAATATGGTAGGAGTGTCAGATTTGATAATAGCTTTGGAGTTCCAGAACCTCTTTATTGGTCTTATAATGGAAGTCGTTTGGATTTTCAATTACCTTATGGGTCTTGAGGTATACCATTTACATTTAAGATAGGTGGAGATGGATACTGTAGAACAAAGAATTTACTTTTTTTCTCTTATTCTCGTAATGCAAACGCGCCAATATATACTTATTCATTAAAAGTGTTGTCATCTTTATCAAGTAATGTGAAACAAATAGTTTTAATTCCTGTTGAAACGTCAACAAAGAATTCCACTCAATGGGAAATGGAAGTGTATAACACTTTTTATGGTACAAAAGTTTGTGATGTAAAAAAAATAATGGATTCTAATTATCAATTAAATACTTCAGGCTGGACACCGGGAGTCTATATTATTCGTGTAGTAGTAGGGGATGAGGTCTTGACTGATAAAATAACAGTAGGAAAGTAGACTTAAAAATATAATAGATGCATTCTATAGGCAGGAAAGTAAGTGTGAAAATAGTATTTTCTTGCTTATAGAATGCAGTATTTCAGTTTTTAGGTATTTACTATATAAGTAGAAACCTAAAAATATATTACTTATGAAAAACTTATTATTTTTTGCCTCTTTATGTTTGGCTATTTTGTGTACAGGGTGTAGTAGTGATAAAAATAATGATAGAACAGAGGATTGTTCTGATGTAATTTGCGATATGGCGTTTTTGAGTATTCCAATTACAATAAAATATGAAGATGGTACACCTGTTGTATTGGATAATTATGAAGTTATAGAAGTTGCTACAGGAAAAGTGCGGGATGTTCCTAATTGGGGAGAAGAATTTCATACATATACCATTGCTTCAGATCTTGATAGAGAAGAATTTGCAGGAAAAGAGATTGAGTTGCAGCTTGTTGGTAAAATAGGAGAAAAAATAGTAGTTACTGAAAACTATGTTGTTTCAGCAAACTGTTGCCATATTTATTTAGTAAAGGGCGATAAGGAGGTTGTAGTAAAGGATAAGGAGCTTAAGTAGGTTTAAGGGCGGTCATAGCCCTTCCTTAAAATCCTAACATTGCAGCTGGAGGAATAGTACCCGGCAAAGTAATCTAGTTCAGCAACCGTAGGCTTTTCTATTGGGCAATGTTCCTTTTCGTAAGCAATCACTATATCAGACATAACGGTGAGTTCCACTGCATTCTTATCGTTTGCAGGAGTATTATCATCAACCAATGGTAAAAGCACCTCCACTCTTGCTAATCGGGATAAACTACCTTGTCGAAGTCCGGAAATACCAGACCGACCTCTTTTGCCAACAAACTGATTTGGTGGGCACGTTCCGTTTGCTCTGCCATATACCACGATAAAAGTAGGCTTTTCACTGTTCAATGTCTTAATCAGACGTTGCTGTTCCTCTATTCTATCAACAAATTCCATAGCTGCAAATATTATGTGATACAAAAATAATGTTTCTACTCCATAATAACAAAACTATTGCTTGATTTCTCTTTTCCGTTCTCTTTCAAGGCGACCACATCAAAATGAAAATTCATAACGTCCTATAATGAGTTGACTGCAACTTGTTATTTGCATTAATAATTTTTTAATCGTATTAAAAATTAAAAGCTGCATAGCTCATAGGTCGTAACAACTTGCAAGTTTGCAAGTTTTGCAGAGCTCTGCTTTTTTTCTTACTTGGGAAAAAATATTTCTCCAACTGGAAAAAAATATTTCTCTAATAAAACCGATGAAATCCACCAAATCCCATAAGCTGATTTCCGGTCCGTTATATCTTTGCCGACAGAAACCAGCTGATCAGGAATGTATGCTTTGATTCATGCAACCGTTTGCACTACTTCTTTCCCTGCTTCTGTTTCAAGTACTTGATAATCCGGGATAACTGGTGTACTTTTGAGCCATTAACCAATAAATTGATACCGAATGAGAAGACTTTACTCCTTATTTATTTGTTTGCTGGCAGTGGTTGCCATGCAAGCGCAAATAGTAACCACTACTCCGGCTTTCCCGACGGAGAATGATGAAGTCACCATTATTTTTGATGCAACGAAAGGTACGGCTGGGCTGAAAGGTTTTACCGGTGATGTGTATGCACATACAGGGGTGACAATTGGGGGCACAGCTTGGCAATATGCTCCGACATGGGGAGATAACTCAGCGAAATATAAAATGACTTCACTGGGAAATGATAAATGGCAATTAAAGCTAACTCCCAGTATTCGTGAATATTATAGCGTTAAGAGTGGTGAAACTGTAACGCAGTTAGCTTTTGTGTTTCGTAGTGCCGATAAATCGAAAGAAGGAAAAGAAACAGGTGGCAAAGATATATTTGTAGATGTACATGCCGCTGGCTTAACCGTTCGCTTTGACAAACCTGCTGAAAAAGAAAATATACTTATCGGTACGCCCTTTACAATTGAAGCTTCTGCCTCTGCGGCTTCCGATTTGAAACTTTATGTAAATGCGGACGAAATAGCTACAGCAACTAATACTACTACTATTTCCCAATCTTATACATTCTCAACTGCCGGAAGCTATACTTTGAAAATAGAGGCTACTGCTAATGGTAAAACAGAATCCGCTACACAAGGTGTGACAGTACTGAATGGAACAAGTACTTCGGAAACGATGCCTAAGGGAGTACGTCCCGGTATTAACTATGTCAGTGATACGGAAGTAACTTTGGTGTTGCAGGCTCCGGGTAAAAAGTATGTATATGTGGTAGGTGACTTTAATGATTGGATGCCTAAAGCAGACTATCAACTGAAACAAGACGGTGAATATTTCTGGATAACTCTTTCAGGATTGACTAAAGGAGAAGAATATGCTTTCCAATATTTGGTAGATGGTTCTATTTATGTGGCAGACCCATATACAGATAAAGTTTTGGACCCTTGGAATGACCAGTATATTGAGAGTACGACATATCCGAATTTGAAAGCCTATCCGACCGGAAAAGCAGAAGGTATTGTTTCCGTCCTGCAAACAGGACAGGCTGCTTATAACTGGAAAGTGAAGAACTTTGAGCGCCCTGCTTCTGAAAAGTTGGTTATTTACGAAATGCTGATTCGTGACTTTACCGAGGAACATACCTTCAATGCTGCGAAAGAAAAACTGGAGTACTTGAAGAATCTGGGAGTAAATGCAATCGAACTGATGCCTGTTAATGAGTTTGAAGGAAACACGAGTTGGGGGTATAATCCTTCATTCTATTTTGCCGTAGATAAGTATTACGGTACAAAAAATGATTTAAGAGCTTTTGTAGATGAATGTCACGGTCAAGGGATGGCTGTTATTATCGACCTTGTGCTGAATCATAGCTTTGGCCAGTCTCCTTTCTATCTTTTGTATAAAGATGCGGATGGAAGGCCCTCTGCTGATAATCCGTGGTATAATCAAGAATCAAATATTAAGAATCCAAGTCTTTCATGGGGATATGATTTCAATCATGATAGTGAATATACCCGAGCTTTGGTGGATAGTGTAGCCGGCTTCTGGATGTCGGAATACAAAATTGACGGTTTCCGTTATGACTTTACGAAAGGGTTCTCTAATACTTCTTATGGAGAGAATGATTGGGCAAATGGACCGGATAATGCACGTATTGCCAATCTGAAACGTATGTCGGCTGCCGTACAGGAACGGCAACCGGGTGCTTATGTTATTTTTGAACATTTGGCAGCTACCAGTGAAGAAAAGCAGTTAGGAGATGCAGGCATCTTGCTATGGCGTAATAAAAATGAAGCATATTGTGAAACTGCTATGGGATGGAGTGGCTCAAAAACCGATTTTTCTGGTTTGTTTGCAGGGACATCCGGTATGCCTGCTGGTAGCTTAGTAGGATATATGGAAAGTCATGATGAAGAACGTACAGGGTTTAAAGCCTGGAAATGGGGAAATTCCGGAGTAATAGCATCAACTACGAGTACAAATACCGGAATGAGCCCTGCAACAGGAAGTAATATTAATCTCTCTACCCGCACCAAACGTTTAGCCACTAATGCGGCCTTCTTCCTTACCGTACCCGGACCGAAGATGATCTGGCAATTTGGTGAGTTAGGATATGATTTCTCAATAAACAACAATAGTGACGGCTCTAAATATGATGATCAGGGCGGTTATCGTACGGATCCTAAACCGATACGTTGGGATTACTTTGAAGATGCTGATCGAAAGAAATTGTATGAGACGTATGCTGCTCTTTTAGATTTACGTCATTCCTATCCTGAACTGTTTGCTTCAAGTACTACATTTAGCTGGAAAGTAGGTACTGCTAACTGGGACAATGGACGTACTTTGTCGGCTACTTCCATTGACGGCAAGTCTCTTGTAGTTGTTGGCAACTTTGCGCTGGCAGATAAGAACTTTTCTGTAACTTTCCAGGAAACAGGTACATGGTATGAGTTACTGAAAGACAATGAGCCTTTGAGTGTATCAAGCACTACGCAAACTATTGCTGTTCCTGCCCATGAATTCCGTCTCTTTACTAACTTTAAACCAACTCTGACAGGTATTGAGACCACTGCTCCTGATGCCGAAAAACCTTTAATATATTACAATAGAGGTATAGATACTTTAGTGCTGCCTGCCGGAGAAGCTAAACGCATAGAAGTATATTCTGTGAATGGAATGCTGGTGATGACACAGGAAAAATGTACTTCTGTCGGTTTGTCTGCTTTGCCCGTTGGTTATTATATGGCACGGGTTTATATGGAAGATGGCAGAGTGCAGGTTTGCAAAATAATGAAATAGATTAGGTACGATAAAATAGGTTAGTTGCTGTAAATATGATCAACAACAAAGTGAATTTATGCTTTTCGAAGAAAGCTGCGGGTATATTACTCGCAGCTACTTCTTTCTTAGTGATGGCTTGTAGTGAAAATGTAAAAGAGTTGTCTCCGTTAAGTACGCACGAATTAGGCATTGCCATACCTGGCGGCCAGTCGCGTGAATATTCTTATACAGACAAAAACGGAGGTTTCTATTATGGAATGACCTCTACGGATGATTGGGGAGATTGGTATGCAGGCTGGAATATTTATGCCAAACGTATCTTTGCAGATTACCGCTTGTATGTGGATGGAGAAAGATTGCTTCGGGAAAATGCCCGCATATCGGTATATCCTGACAAATTAGTTCGCCGATATGAAAGGGCTGTGGAAACATTCTGTCTGGTGGATGAACCGAAGCTGTTGTATGTTCGTATGGATAGTGTACAAGGGAAGCAGATCTCATTCATGCTGATGGGGGAAAATGTGGTGGATGCACGGAAGGATGGAAATTCTGTACTCTATACAACGAAAGAGTCACCGGAAAATGTAATACGTATAGCACCCGTAGCGGAGGCAGGAATTGAATTTGCAGATAATCTGATAACTGTTCCGGTTGCTGCTGGTGGTTTCCTGATTGCTTTTGGTACGGAAGAAGATAGCCGGCAAGCAATAGACGGTTTTCGTAAAGAAGGAGAGAAGTGGTTGGCTGCACGTAGTCAGCGTATTCAATCCTTACTGGACCATAATCCTTTAAAGACTAATCTGGATTCTTTGGATCATGCCCTTGCCTGGATTATGCTTACCAATGATCAGTTGATCACTCATCAGCACGGTGGTTATGGTATGTATGCCGGTTTACCCTGGTTCACGGACTTCTGGGGGCGGGATATGTTTATTTCTATGCCGGGTGCAGTGCTTTGTACAGGGCAGTTTGATACGGCACGTGATATTCTTGCGTCATTTGCACGTTATCAGGATACCATTTCCACATCTCCTACTTACGGACGTGTACCTAATCGTTTGAATCTGGAAGGTATTCTTTATAATACCACTGACGGAACCCCTCGTTTCGTTATGCAGGTGCATGATTATCTGAAATATACGGGTGACACCGCCTTCGTGAAAGAAATTTATCCTTCAGTGAAGATTGCTACGGATGCTTCTCTTCGCTTGTATACGGACGAAAAAGGGTATCTCACCCATGCGGACGCAGATACCTGGATGGATGCCAAACGTCAAAGCAAGTATCCCTGTTCACCACGTGGCAATCGTGCTGTGGATGTGCAGGCATTGTGGTATACCCAATTGATGAATGCCTCGGATCTTGCCCGCTACATGAACCGTGAAGAAGATGCCCAGCGTTGGAATCTTGCCGCGGAGCGTCTCCGCTCAAATTTTGAACAGGATTTTGTAGACACAGCCGCCCAGTCAATCTATGATCATCTGAATACAGATGGAAGTGGGGATGCGCAATTCCGCCCCAATGCTATCTATGCGTTGGATCTGGTTTCTGATCCTGACTTGAAGATGCATGAGACAAAAGAAGTTTGGGAACGTCTGGTATATCCGTGGGGAGTGTCTTCACTCGATCAGTCTGACGAACAGTTCCATCCTTATCATGAGCAATGGTATCGTTATCATAAAGATGATGCTTATCATAATGGCACGATATGGCTTTGGAATAATGGTATGGCCATGCAGCGGATGATAGAAAACGGACAAGCTGACATCGCGTATACTTTGTTCAGGAACATGAACCGCCAGGCACTTGCGGAAGGTGCTGTCGGTAGTTTATCAGAGAATGCGGATGCATGGCCACGTGCCGGACAGACATGGGTACGTCGAAGTGGAACTTTCCTGCAGGCGTGGAGTAATAGCGAGCATATTCGCGTGTGGAACCAATACTTCCTGGGAATCCGTCCTGATATGCTCAATCATTCCATAACCATTGATCCGCAGCTTCCTTCTGAATTGAAGCTAGTGGATAGTCGGGTAAATATAGGAGATGGTACATTACGTATGATTATTGCTAAAAACGATGCTAGCGGAACTTACCGCTATGAATGGACCGGTACACCCGTAACTCTCAAACTGGATATCGATTCTTATCAGACATTGGATGTTCCGGTTTCAACAGATCACTCGGTAAGTATCAGGACAGAGGGAGCACGTATGACAGTGGATGTCTCTGATGCCTCTGGTAAGAAGACAGCCAATTACGTAGCAGAACTGGATGCACTCAAGCAGGAACAGAAGAAACAACAAGATGATTATTTCATGAATACTCATTTTGCAAAGCCTTCTTACAGAGAAAATATGAAGAGTATGTCCCGTTACTTTGATCCGCCGTTGACGTATCAGAGTGTGGAATAATTCTATTCGTAAATCTTATTCAGCAATTTGTTCAGCCACTCCCAGCGGAAAAGAAACCAGCGACGGGTACTGCTTTGTTTACCGCCGAAGCGTAAGACAAATTCGCGGTAACCATGCTTGCGGAAGGGGAGACCGACATCCATAAATTCAAGGTGACGGTATCCCCGCTGCTTGGCATCGAACAGAGCATACCATACGGCAAGTATACCCGGGTATTGAAGGGCATACGTCTTGCGCATACCACCAGAGAACCAAAGGTAAGCACTGTCTTCGGAATAGATGCAGGCACTGCCGCCTATTATTTTATCTTTGTAAGTGACAATGAATATTTTGCTTTGTTCCCCTTTCATCATTTCTTCTTCCATGCGTAGGAAGAACACTCTGCTGGGGAAATGACGGCGTATTTTAGAAGAATAGACATGGTGCAGCATCTGGGAGAATGCATGCACTTCCTCCGGAGTATGAGCTTCCTTTACTTCTGCACCATTTTTTAATCCTTTTTTGACTTGCCGGATGCGCGAGGGACTGAAGCGGCTTTCTACATGCTCAATGCTATGTAATGAATTACGTACCCGTAGCCAGTTTATGGCGAAGTAATGGTTTTTGCGGAAAGATTTATAACCGAACAGGGAGTTTTCCAGGTTACGGAATTCAATAAGGAATGCCTCCCGTAACGCTTCAGCCGTTAACCGTTGCAACATCTCACCAAAGACAAACTCCTTGTCAACAGTTTCATCAAAATACTCTCCTGTGCCATAAACCTCACATCGCTTGATAATGGCGGGCGGGAACAGACGGACACTCTTTCGTACTGCTGCCAATAGCTTGGCGACAGGCTTTTCGGCTTCTGATGCAACAATGAGAAGGGGCGTATAACCCGGGGTTGCTTCGTAGATATGAAACAACTCGATGGAGTGAAATGTATTATTGCCCGGCAGTTCCGGGATGTCACTCCCGTGGTAATATGTCGTCAGTTTCAAAGGCATTGACTGCAAATTTAGAAAATAATCTTGTATCTTTGCATTCTTAAACGATAATTTAGCTACGGGCTACAAGCTACGAGTAGCTGCGCTATTATACCGAATGGCACTCGTAGCCCGTAGCTTGTAGCTCGTAACTAATAAAATATGATATATGGAAAATTTCAGTGAATTGCTAAAAGTTCGCCGCAGTATGCGGAAATTTACGGATGAAGAGTTGACGCAGGAAGAGGTGGTTACCCTGATGAAAGCTGCGCTGATGTCACCCACTTCCAAGCGGACAAATGCATGGCAGTTTATTATGGTGGACGATAAGGAGTTGCTTGAAAAACTATCACATTGCAAGGCGCAAGCGTCGCAATTTATTGCTGATGCACCGTTGGCAATTGTAGTAACGGCTGATCCGTTAGTGAGTGATGTGTGGATTGAAGATGCTTCCATTGCTTCGATTATTATACAATTACAGGCAGAAGATATGGGCTTAGGCAGTTGCTGGGTGCAGGTGCGCGAACGTTTCACCGCTTCCGGTATGCCGTCCGATGAATATGTACGCGAAGTGCTCGATATTCCCTTACAACTGCAAGTGCTCAGTGTCGTTGCTATCGGACACAAAGGCATGGAACGTAAGCCTTTCAGTGAAGAACATCTGCAATGGGAAAAAGTTCATATCAATAAATACGGAGGAAAGTAACGGTGGGTGCAGCAAAAGCAAACAATAACCGCGATACTTACAGGGCCACAGCGGTTACGTTGATTGTTTTCGGTATACTTTATCTGGTGGACAAATTGATACATTTCTCAAGTATTGGTCTGCCGTGGGTGATGAATAAGGATAATTTTCTGCTTTATACGGCGGTGATATTTCTCATCTTCAAGCGTGATAAATCAGTGGGGCTGGTGTTGATTGGGCTGTGGCTGATACTGAATTTCGGATTGATAACGGCATTGCTCGGCACGATGTCTGCCTATCTGTTACCTGTGGCTTTGCTGGTTCTCGGAATTATTCTATATTGGCTGGCTACAAGATGAAAAGGAGTGTACAAGATACGCCGGTAGTCTTTATCGGTGCCGGAAACCTCGCAACGAATCTGGCCAAGGCTTTATATCAAAATGGTTTTCGTATAGTACAGGTCTACAGCCGTACAAAAGAGGCTGCATGTGCCTTGGCTCAAGCGATAGAGGCGGAATATACGACTGAACTTTCGGAAGTATCCAGAGATGCCCGGCTCTATATTGTCTCTTTGAAGGATGCTGCTTTCGTGGAACTATTACCCGAGATTGTTGCCGGGAAGGAAGATGCTTTGCTGGTACATACAGCCGGAAGCATTCCGATGAGCATTTGGGAAGGAAAAACTTCGCGTTACGGTGTGTTTTATCCTATGCAGACTTTCAGCAAACAGCGCGAGGTGGATTTCCGTACGATTCCTTTCTTCATAGAGAGTAATTCATCCGAAGATACGGAATTGTTGAAGGCAATTGCTTCTGTCCTTTCGGAAAAGGTGTATGAAGCTACCTCTGAGCAGCGTAGAAGCCTGCATCTGGCAGCTGTGTTCACTTGTAATTTTACGAATCACATGTATGCTCTGGCGGCTGAATTATTGAAGAAATATAATCTTCCATTCGATGCGATGTTACCCTTGATTGATGAAACAGCCCGTAAAGTGCATGAACTGGAACCGAAGCAGGCTCAGACAGGTCCGGCTGTACGTTATGATGAAAATGTAATCAATAAGCATCTGGAGATGCTTGCTGATGAACCGGAGATGCAGGAATTGTATCAGCTTGTGAGCGAGAATATACATCGTTTGCATAACAAGTAATGTTTCGATGCATAACAAGCAATGTTTTGGTACATAACAAGCATAGTTTTATCCTAAAACAAGCATTGTTCTTTTTGAAAGATAACCTAATTAAAAACCGAATATAGTGAGTACTATCAATTACGATCTGAAAAAGATAAAAGCACTTGTATTTGATGTTGATGGCGTTTTGAGTGCTAACGTCATACCGATGAGTCCGGATGGAGAACCGATGCGTACCGTGAACATTAAAGATGGCTACGCTTTGCACCTTGCCTGTAAACAGGGTTTGTTACTGGGAATCATTACCGGTGGACGCTCCGAAGCTGTTCGCAAACGCTTTATGGCCTTGGGAATTCCTTCTGAGGATATTTACATGGCTTCTTCCGTAAAAATCCATGATTATCATGATTTTCGTGACCGTCATGGCTTGAAGGACGAAGAGATTCTTTATGTAGGTGATGACATTCCGGATATTGAAGTAATGCGTGAGTGCGGATTACCTTGTTGTCCTAAAGACGCATCAGCAGAAGTGAAGACCGTCTCCCGCTACATTTCCTATGCCAATGGTGGCTATGGCTGTGGTCGGGACGTTGTAGAACAAGTATTGAAAGTTCAGGGACTTTGGATGGATGATAAAGCCTTTGGCTGGTAATCTCCTCTTAATACTTAATACTTAAAAATTAATACTTTAAATCGTTATGTTGGACAATTTAGAAAAATATAAGGTGATTCTTGCCTCGGGATCTCCCCGCAGGAGAGAATTGATGGCAGGTTTGGGCGTGAATTATGAAGTGCGGATTCTTCCGGATGTGGATGAATCTTATCCGGATACTTTGCAGGGGGAGGAAATACCGCTCTACATTGCTAAGGAAAAAGCGGACGCCTACATACCTATGATGCAACCTGATGAACTGATAATTACGGCTGATACGATTGTATGGCTGGATGGCAAGGTTCTTGGCAAACCCCGGGATAGGGAAGATGCTTTGCAGATGTTGCGGACTATGTCGGGACGTACCCATGAGGTTTTCACCGGCGTATGCATAACCACTACCGATTGGCAGCGAAGTTTTACAGCACAGACTGAAGTACGTTTCGCTACATTGAGCGAAGATGAAATTATATATTACGTAGATAACTTCAAACCGATGGATAAGGCCGGAGCCTATGGAGTGCAGGAGTGGATCGGTTTTATTGGGGTGGAGAATATCTCGGGGAGTTACTATAATATCATGGGGCTTCCTGTGCAAAGAATTTACAACGAACTCAAACGTTTATAGGCAGTTACCTCTGATATTCTGTTATTTATTGTTTTGCGCAAGTATAGCATTTCTAATTTAATTTGCTATATTTGCGCAATTGTTTTACGACTGTTTTACAAAAATAGAGCTCACACGATTAATTGTTTTACAATCATGGCAACCGTTAAAATCGTTATTCTCAAACATCAAAAGCGGGAGGATAATACTTGGAATGTAAAGATCAGAATTACACATGATCGGCAATCCGCATACTTGGCTACTTCTCATTATGTGGGAGTCGAACTTATAAATAAGAAAACCTTCGAACTAAAAGAACGGAATAACCCAATTTACGACCGGGTTATGCTGGACATTCTGAAAATAAGGAGCGAACTTTCAAAACTGGGGCATTCCATAGAGTTGTATTCGGCCAAAGGATTATGTGAATTAATGAAAGAAAAGCTGTCAGGTAAAACGGATGGGATAAATTTCTTTGATTACGGATATGCTTATGCTGATAAAGTGTTGAAAGAAGGTAGAAGGATCGGGGAAAATTACCGCATAGCAGTACATAAGTTCGAGGAGTTTGTCGGAAATAGAAATTTATGTTTTTCTGATATTACATCTTCCCTATTGATGAAATACGAGGAATATCTTAAAGGATTACCATCAAAATGTGGTATAGGTAATATTTCCGATTCAGGGGTAAGATTATATATGTCAAAAATCCAATCTCTTTTTAATAGGGCAAAATTTGATTTTAATGATGAAGACTTAGGTATCATTAGAATCGGGAATAACCCTTTTGCTAAATATAAAATTCCCAAAGCCCCCGTAACTAAAAAACGTTCTCTTTCGGCGGATCAAATAAAATCGATTAGACAATACGATGTGCCTGAGAACATGATCGGGACAATGATAGCAAGAGACGTTTTTATTATGTCGTTTTTAATGCTTGGGATGAACTCTGTTGATATGTTCTATTTAAAGCCTCCTGTTAACGGTCGGTTAGAGTATGAACGCAGAAAAACTAGAACTAGGCGAAGTGATAAAGCCTTTATATCTATCAGGGTAGAACCCGAATTGGAGGCTTATTTGGATAGGTATAAAGACTTATTGAATGACCGTGCTTTTAATTTCTTCATAAGATACGCAGATCATAAACAATTTGTCCATAGGATAAATGTAAATCTAAAAAAAATCGGTAAAGCTTTAGGTATTCCGGATTTAACTTTTTATGCGGCCCGCCATTCTTGGGCTACTATAGCCAGAAATGATTGCGCGATTTCTATAGACGATGTTTCTATGGCTCTCAATCATAAATCCAAGCATGATGTTACTGATACCTATATTAAAAAGGACTGGGGCCTTATCGATAAGGCAAATAGAAAGGTCATAGATTTTGTGTTTGGCAAATAAAAAAGCCCGTATAAAAAAAACGGGCTTTTTTAAATGAGTGATATATTTTTTATTTCTATTGTGATAAATATGGTTATTCCTTTAAAGATTTTAGCATTTTCTTTAATTCTCCTTTACTGGCGCATGATGAATGTGCTTTCATTCCAGATATGTAAAATTGCCAACCCCCTTCTAATGATTTGTATTCTGCAGTATTGTCCGATGGATTGTTTAAAGAAACGATTTCGCCTTTTGAGGGCTTATACTCTATTAATGACTCAATGAGCTTAATCGCTTCTTCCTTACTTCCTAGCTCAATATTCATTTTAAGATCGGTGCTTTCTTTAACAGTAGATTCGATCTTATACGTTGATCCGGTTTTGATCAGTTTACAGTTACCCATACGGAAAGAATTGAGAACAGTAGGTTTCCCGTTTGAAGTAAGTTGTGCAGAAGCGGTTAATGCAACCATTAATACTGCAAATACTAATAATACCCTTTTCATAAGTTTACTTTTTAATTATTTGTTTTATATAAGATTTATATTTATCATAACCTCCACCGAATGATAAAACATAGGGAGCATAATAATCGAAATTAGTAAAAATGCTTTCTCATAATGTTTTGTTGTTAGTAGTTCGTTAATTGGTATTTACTCTTTTTATCTTCTTCTAGGTCTTTGTAGTTCTATCACATTGAAGATTTGCCTAACTTCTGCCAAATCAATAACTCTATCAGGATACATATCGTTCAAAGAATGTATTGTAATAGTATGATTTTCTACATTATGGTCTATTATTCGTTTTATCAAAATTCCATCTTCATGTACAATGACAAAATCCCATTTCCTTATATGTAGTTTGGATTCTACCCAAAGATAGGGAGCTATTTCCCTACAAAGAAGCCTGTCCCCTTCAAGATAACTTTCCTCTGTTCCATCATTCATACTATCACCTCTTACCTCAAAGGCTACATAGTTTCCTTTAGCTTCATGATCTATTATAAATGGTATGGTAGGCAATGTAGCTATGTATGCAGCATCTTGATAACCGCATAAGTATCCTGCTTGTGCGTATTGATTCACTAATGGTACGTTTATAATATAGTTTTGGTTTAATGGTATTGCTTCTAGTATATCTAGCTCTTTACGAGGGTTGTCAACTGTTGGATTTCCTTTTTCATGAATAATCCACTCAATATTCCAATTGGGAAAGTTTTTTTCTATTTTTTCTATACTAGGCTTTCTAAGCTTCTCTCCAACAGTATTTAAGAAGCCATTACCTAAACCAGTTTTAATATAGAACTTATTGGGATTTAATCCTTCTAACTCAATTAATTTAAAAAGCCTTTCTTTTAATGTCATAACTAGTTTAACTATTTTAATTAGGATTAATTAACTAGATAAACTATACGTATATCTAGATAAACTATATCTTTGCATCATCAAACAACGTGATAACATTATCACTGATGCAAAGATAGAAAAAAGGTTGATAGTATAAATGCATTAAAATAAGAAATTATGAAGGCAAGAGATTACAAACTGGTAGTAGATGGCAAATATAACAGACGTGCCATTATGCAAAGAGCTTGGGCTTACATGAAGCAGAATAAGGCTTTCAAGTGGTATTCTTTTGCTAATGCTTTGAAAGATGCTTGGACGGATGTAAGTTTGAAAATGGACGAGTATAAGGCGCAGATAAGCCCAGTTTATACCGACTATCCGAAACCTGCTAACAATTTTAGACAAGCTTTAATTGACTTGAATCCTGAATTGAAATGCTACGATAGTAGCTGGAGATAATTCCTGTTAGGTAGACCTATGTAAGAAGCGAGCAAAACGCTTTCAGGGAACATTTGATAAGCTCTTTGACTTCTTGAATAAATACGAACCAAGAATTATCCATAGCAGAAATGCGGTGATTGGATAAGCGGCTTGAAGTAGTCTTATATATCATTTAGATGGTCCGAAAATTCCTCTATCAGTAAGCATGCAAGGCTTGGGGCTTGTAACGCCATCAAAATGATTCAAGTAAAGTAAGCGTCTGATACAGTCCTGAATCAGTATAAAGTAAATGGTAGTGAAGGGCGACCATACCACGCTTATTAATATATCCCGTGGCTTACCTATCCTTAGTGTAAGTAGTAAGGCAATCATCGGAACGCCCACGGGAACTATCCCGCAGAAAAGGTTAGTGCTAATACTGTACTAAAAGCCATGAGAGAAACGAAGTGCGCACCGTTTTACTTTACCCTTGTACAGGCGGTTAATTTTAAAATCATACGATTATGAAAAAAGGTTTATTAGTCAAGTATAAAGCTCCCGGTTGGGAAAATAAGATCGGGAAGATATATAGCGTTAACGGTGAAAAAATCATGGTGCAATTCGGAAAGCATGATTTTGTAGAGTTGTACAGTGATGAATTGATAATAATGACGATATTATGAAAGTGATTATGTTTTCTTTTTCATTGGTCATATTATTATGTATGACAGTGATACTATGTAATACTGTTATCAAAGATAGTCCCATGTATATGGCTGGTGTTATACTGACATCTATAATGTTTATCTTATCTATTATACTTACTGTTTTGACATATTCGGAGTTGAAAGAGGATTATTGACATAACTATTTTTGTCGTGTTTTATTTTTGTGTTTGTACTGGGGGTGTGTCGTTCGTGAGAATAGCGCACCTTTATTAATTTGGATGGTTAGCTTATCGGTTAGAGCTTCGTGTTGCGCAATCAATTCAAACGAGTGAGAGAGGTTCGATTCCTCTACCATCCACGAATCATTAATTTAAAATTAAATCTTATGGCAAAGAAAACAATTAAAGAAATCATTCAATCCGTTAAGCCTGGAAAGGTGAAATCTATATCTCTTGAGGGAATTGAAATTGATGGCTTTCGGCAAGAAGCTACAAGACTTAACCAAAAAACTAGAGAAAAAGGTATTGTTATTCCAGATGGTAAACCCCACTATACAATTTCAGTAAGTAAAAGGACAGGGTGCTTATTCATTATCAATAATAAGCAGTAGTCCATTAACCCGCACAATTATGGATAGAGTATTTACGGAGCTCACCCCCGAATGCGAGATTACAGCACGAATGTATGCACAAGGGTATGAAAAAAAGGAAATCGCTGATCTCAAATGTCGAGCAGTTAGCACGATAAACAATCAATTGCAGAAGGCTTTTGAAGTTTTGCAGGTGAGAAACGGTAGGGAATTGGCAACGATGCTTTACGAACGGATAACCGGCATGAAATTCACAATGGATTTTTCTCCTATCATCCGTACATCTGTTGCCTGCGGCTTATTATGTGTTTTATCATTGTCGTTTTACCATGAACAAGGCGATATGAGAAGAGCACGAAGGACGAAAATTGAAAGAACAAGGAGGGATTATGATAGTACCGATGCCGGAAGAGGTTTTATATAAACTAATAGACTATGCGAGAAAGGTAGGGCGTATAGAAGAACGTATTAATTCTTTCAAAGAATCTCAATTTATATCTCAAAGTCAGGCACATCTAAGATATGGAAAGGGAAATGTTACTAAATGGGTGGAAGCCGGTATAGTAAAAAGGTATAAGGATGCTGACGGAAAAATGCGTTCTGGTGTTCGATATGAAGTTTTAGAACTTGAATCAGCCGCTTTTAAATGTAATTATATAAAAGAATTATCTCCTCTAGCAAAGGCTGAAATGAAAGAAATTATAAGTAAATAACCCTTTAAATTATATGATTATGAGTAAAGAAAACGAATTATCAGTAAGAGAGAATAAATCTTCTCTTGAAGTACAAACGATTGATTTGAGTGGCAATATACCTTCTTTGAAGGACGCTAATGAGTTGCCAATTGATTTATGTGGAAACTATTGGACCCCGGAAAGTCCAGGGGAGTTCAAGAAAGTTATTTTCTTAGATATTAAACCACAAAAAGTTCTATCTCAGAGTACGGGTGAGTTGATTGATTTGGATTGTGTAATCTTTGCAGAGCAAAACGATAATGGCGATTTGATAACGACCATGAACGGCTCAATCAGATTAGTTGGTGCATTGCAGCCTTATGTTGAAAATGGTACAATCCGAAGAGGTGCAATGCTTAAGATTACCTTTATGGGTAAGAAGAAGAATAAGACAAATGCCAATTTTTCTGATAATTGGTCTGTAAAACCTATACGTATAAACTTACAATAGCTGAATGATAGATTTTGATTTGAACGATTGTGTAGAAGGGGAAGAACTTAACCCTTCTGCCTATAATCCGGATGACTACCCAACAAAAGAAACAGTTTTGGATTTTATAGCCTTAAATAGTCACAAGAAGCCTATAAACATAGATTTGAAATCCTTGAGCGTGAATGGGACAGTCAAACGTGATTCAATGGAAACTTATCTTGAAAGTAAGCACATTTCTTCCTCTAATTTGAAAAATGCTCTCAAAACCCCTCGCTCGTTCTACTATGACTGGGAGCGGGTTTTTGAAGAAAAGCAAAAACCTTGTTTTCAATTAGGTACATTTGCCCACATGGCTTTTCTGGAACCTCGTTTGTTTGAACTTGTAAAGGTGGAGCCGGTGTGTAATCAAGCATCAAAGGACGGTGTGCTTCAGATGATCGATTTCTATGAAGGACTTCTTGAAAACGAGAAAGATTATGCAAAGAATGCTGAGAGTGAATCACCTTCTGAAAAGTGGAATTTCAATGCACTTAAAGAGTACCGGGACGATTTGAAACAAAAGCTTATTGATCTAGGCTATTCTTTCATCAGTGAAGAAATGAATATGATTATCACTGCCTTGAAAAGAAACTATTATTGGTACGGTGGTGGTATTATCCCTCAGATTCTCAAAGGCGCTTATTCAGAAGTATCTTTCTATGGAAGAGACGAGGAAACCGGACTTGATGTTAGGGTAAGACCTGATTATTTCAATGTAGAAGAAAACATCGGTGTAAATGCCGTTATTTCTTTCAAGACCACACGAGCCGATGACCTCGGCAAGTTCTATTATGATTGCGCCAAACTCAAATATGAGTTGTCAGAAGGTATGTACCAAGAAGTAATGAGTGGCATTACAGGGCGAAACTTCAATGTAACCATAATGATTATGTTGCAGACAGTCGAGCCTTATGATGTGGCCGTCCTTTTTTGGTCGCCTGATGATCTGGCGAATGGGAAATACAAATATCACTATGCACTTTCTATTGTCAAAGACTGCTTCGATAAGAAGTGGTTTCCCGGCTATGATGCTAAAGCGGAAGATGGTGCTCGTGGTATAATTGACATGCAGCTTCCTGATTGGAGTAAGAAACTTCTTCATCCGGTGGCTATAGATGATTTTGAATAATGGAATTATGCAAAACAGATATTCAAACAATAGAGCGCCTACTTATGCAATGCTCTGATAAAATAAAGAAATACGCTCCTAAAGCATCTCCCGATCAGGATTTATGTAGAAGGTGCAAGAAAATGCTTAAGAAATTAAATACTAAGAAACAATGATTGATTTAAAAGACTATGTACCAGAGGAACTTAAATTCAAGCTTCCTACCACCGTAAAATTCCCCGAAGTTATTTTCTCTGATTGCGTCTGTATGGAAGACGTTAAAAAGAAGTTGTCAGAGCATTTTGTAACCATCCAAGAAAAGGATGTAATTGCTAACCGGGTGATGGATGATTATGAAATCTCAACTATCCGTGCGAACTATGGTGAGATTGCCGAGGAACAGATTCCGGAACTTGAAGCACAGTTCGAATCTTTGAAAGCCAAGTTCAATACAGAGAAGAAAGACTTTGAGGCAAAGATTTCTGCCTTACATACCCAGTTCAAAGACCTTGTGAACTTGGCAAAGAAAGGTATTAAGGATTATCCTTTAAAGATGATTGATACCTTTCGTATTCCTGTGATGGGGCATTACCTGTATTATTCATGGGTAAATGATGCATTTCGGCTGGCATTGGTCCAAGAAATACCAAAGCATGAATACAACGACTTGTTTAATTCGGGAGAAATGAATCAGGAAGCCTTTAAAGCACTTGGTTATGATTTACCTGATATAGATGTGAAGGATACGAGAAAGAACCTTCGCAAATTTGGCAAGGATGAGAATGTTGTTGAAGTCTGGGAAGAAGACGGTCAGGATGTTTGGTTAGAACATTGGATCGAGGACTTTTTAGATGAAGATAGCGGAGAGGTAGTTCCTGTACAACGCCATGAATGGCATAGAGTAGCAATTGAAGAAAGCCCATGGAGGAAAGAAGATGAACAGACTGAAGCACAAGAAGGGGAGGCCGACGAAATACCGGCAGAGCCTGAGGAATAATCCGTATTGGGAAGAGGTAAAGCGTAAGGTTAGAATTCGTGATGGGCATAAATGTCAGGTGTGTGGTAAGACATACAATTTGGAGGTTCATCACAAAGTCTATGACATTGCAGGATATTCTATTGTTGGTCACGAATTAGAATTCTTGTATTGTCTTGAAACGCTGTGTGAAGATTGCCATAGAATGAAACATGGTAGATAAATTATCCCGGTGTCCATTGGTTTGGTATCCGGGAACTTTCTTTAAAATCTATTTTTATGAAGCAGATAAGCAGAAAACAGGCACAGCGGAATAGGCAGGTTGCTGAAATAAAGAAAACCCTATCTCCATATTGTGCAATTTGTGGCAGGCTGATGTCTGACGCTGCCCATTTAGTGCCAAAATCGGAATACCCTGAGCACTACACTAATCCTCTCAATATTGTTGGATTGTGCCGGGAATGCCACAATAAGTATGACAATAATTTAGCCTTCAGACAAAAGCAAAAGCGGCTTATAGAGCGTGTGAAGTCTTTTGATGAATGTGCTGCTAATAGATATTTCCGTTTATGAATAGCTATCAACTAATATCCAAACTTCGTAAGGTTCGGGCTGATACATACCTCACGGCAATAGATCAGGCCCTTTACTATGAGTTAATATCTATTTGCAATGAAAAGGGGTGGAAGGAAGTATTTGAGGCTCGTAGCTCTGTTTTATGTACATCATTGAATATATGGGATAAAACATTGCGAAAATCACGCAAAGCGCTTGCTGACACAGGGCTAATATCTTTCGAATCATGCCGGGATAAAAGGGTAGGGTGTTACTACTCTTTTCTATCAGTTCTGAGTAACGATATGAAAACATCAGTAATATCATCGGTAAATGGTACTGATGAAAATACCGAAGATGTCCAGATAGAGAAAGCTCAATCATCAGTAAATGACATGGTAATTTCTTCGGTACTACGTACTGATGAAAATACCGATGATAAAAGTACTACTCCGGTAATATCATCGGTAAATGGTACTGATGAAATGCAAATTCCACCTATTATAGATATTAAAACTATAAACGAAGAGAGTCTCGCGCGTACGCACGAGAGCCCCCCACCCGAAAAGCCAAAGAAGTCCCGGAAAAAAGATGGAGATAAAAAGCCTTTAGTTTATCCTTTTTCTTCGATAGCTTTCATGTCTGCTTGGGAAACTTTACGAAATACTCCGAAGTGGAAAAATAAGCTCAACTATGCGTTGCAGCTTTCGCTTAATAAACTTTCTAATTTCGAAGAAGAGTTTGCCATTAGGCAAATTGAGAGGGCAATCGAATCCGGTTGGACTGGTGTAGTATTTACGGGAACTGAACGTGATTATCAAGAATGGTTAAACATCAAGTATGGAAAAACAGGAATCCAAGGACAAAACAATCGGAATGCTGATAAGGCAGCAAAGGCAAGAATGCTCCTTGACGAGTATGCAGCCATCGAACAGGGAAGTTCTGCTATCGACCATCAAACAGAGATACCCGACCTTTAAGGCTTTTTCCTCTGCCTATTCCACTTCGCTTCAAACGATTATTCTTTCGGATATGGAAAAGGCTTACAGTGAGAAATCTCCTACAATGTCTGATCTTGAGCGAATGTATGGCTGCGATTCTTCCTCATTGTGGGTGAAGACTCAACTATTGACTATTGATTTCGCTTCTTCTACGAAAGAGAGTGCTGATATAGACGCTCTGAGTGAATTTTCCCGATTGTTTGTTGCTCAGTATCACTATATTAAGTTGACAGAGTTTCTTTTATTTATCGCCCGCTTCAAACTTGGAAAATACGGTAAGTTTTATGGGTATTTCGATACGATAACTGTCGGTGAAGCATTTAGAAAGTTTCTCCGTGAACGTAGCGAGGAAGTGGATGTCATCATCCGGAAGCGTAACTTCCTAGAAAAGGAAGAGCAACAAACTGTAGTTGAGCGATGCCATATTGCGCCTGATTACATTCAGGTTGAAATAAACCGGTATTTGAAGAAATGAAAGATTATTAAAAATAAAGATATGAAACAGACAGTAGAAGAAGCTGCAAGGAAATATGCAGATGAAAATTGCTGGATTCCAGAAGAACTACATGATTCAGAGATTCCTGATTATATAGAACATTTTGCCAAGCACTTTACCGCTGGCGCAGAATGGCAAAAACAAAAAGCCATTGAGGTTTATCGAAACCTATGTCCTTCATATAAAGTAAGGACACGATACGAATGTGGTAACTATTCCCACCGTCAAGAGTGGAAGACTAAAGTGTGTGACATGAATTGTCAGTACATGAAGAATTTAATGGAAAGACTTTAATTCAATAAAAAAAAGATATGAATGATATTAAAAAGATTTCGATTGTGTGTAGTGCTGGTTCTGAAACATATCAGATAGGGCAAAAAGTTAATGGTAGGATAGTATCAAAAATAGAGAGGTTAAGCGGTTTTGAGGACTCTGAGGGACGTTTTTATTCGGGATGTTTTATTGTTAAAGATAAAGAAGGTTATCCTATTTCTGAAATCAGCGATAATACCCCATATATTATTGAATATGTATAAAACAGAACAAAATGGAGCTAAATGATCAAGTTAAAGTTACGTTAACAGCGTATGGGGCTTCCGTTCTTAATGAAGATAATAAACAGTGGAAGGAACGGCATCCAAAAGTATTTTCCTCAGAGAAAATAGACTATAAAGAAGGAGACGTTTATGAAAATCAACTTTGGTGTATTTTGGGAAGATTCACTGATAGCTTTCAAGCTGGACACCAAATACCATTCACAGATTTGCTAAAAGTTGAATAATAATGAACTTTTGCTCTCGACATTGATGTCGGGAGCAAACTAAAAACAAAAACATTTATGAAGTTAAGACAAGCAAGAAAAATAATGAAGAATATCCGTTTGAATCCACACATGGAATTGTTATACGGAATTGGGCGTGCAATGAAAGCAAATGCTATTTGTATGCATCACTATGCACGAGTTAACAAAAGTATTAAAGTAATTAATATCATAGCGGATTCAGACCCATTATTGGCACTTAAGATGCTTAGAACTTATGACAACAAATGAGTAAATAGATAAGTAATGAAGAAAATACTATTAATTTTTGTAGTCGCCTCACTGGTGGGATGCGCTACACATAAAGTTTCTCATACGACTTTCAAAAGAGAATATAAAGAGAATCGCTTCACGAAACAATTTCAGCAAGCGGATTCAATGTTTAACGAAAAATATTTATTAAAATGAAAACATTAGATGAAAAGGCTGCCGAGTATGCAGCAAATGTAGTATCATGTAACAAAGAAGCAAAAGAGTGTGAGGGACTTATTCAAACAGCTTACATTTTAGGCGCAACGGAAGGAGGATTGTTGGGAGAAGAAACAGGGACCTTCGGACAAGCACTTGAATCCCTCAAACGGGGGCATCTTGTTACTCGTAAAGGATGGAACGGTAAAGGCATGTTCATATTCATGCGTCCGGCTGATGAACTTCATGTTGGATTTGTAGCCAAAGATATTAAGTCTTTGCCTCAAAAAGTGAAAGATTACTATTATCAGGATTGCGTTGATGAAAACGGTACCCCTATCGAACTGGAAAAGGACGACACGGTGAAATTCACGGCATACATTTGCATGAAAGCTGCTGATGGTTCTATCGTAAACGGTTGGCTTGCTTCGCAAACGGACATGCTTGCTAACGACTGGATGATATTTGAGTTTTAACCTACTGCCATACGGCGGTTGAATGTCTGCCGTATGGTTCAAATCAATTTAAATATGAATATAATACCTATTACAACAAAAGATAATCTTTCTAAAGAACAGGTTGAATATCTACAAAAACAGCAAACTGAATATAAACTTATTAATAGAATTAAAAAGAATCCGGGACATACTTTATTCTCATTTAACCGAAAAACAGGAGAAATAAAGAAAGCCTCTATTGTATATAAGGTTTCACTTGGATTAAATGGAAATCCTATAACCAAGTCAGAAACGGTTATAGAACCAGACTGTTATTATGAACAAGCTTTGAATGAAAAGAATTTTAGAAAAAGACTGAAAAGAATCGGGCTATTAAACCTTTAATATAAAGAAACGAATGAAACGAAAAGTTCTATTAGCGTTGCTTTACCTTTCCATAGGTAGCCTTGCTTTCTTATTTGGAATGCACAACCAAAAGAGAGCTTATTCAAATGGTTACAAAGATGCATTCAACTTTGTGATATCCGAATTAGAAAACTATTGTGATTCATTAAAAAAATCAAGAGATAACATGAATAAGATAAAAATCGAAATTACTCCTGATGGCTGGGAGAGTACCGTAATCATTGACGGTAAAGAGTATAAAGAGAAGCATGTTGCAACAGCATTTGGCTCTGAAAGTATCGAAGGTAATTTTGAAAGTGAAGACGGTATACCAGAAGAAGTATACGACGCATTAAATTCATCTTTTCCCTTCGAATGTATGCAGGCATTATATTCAATCGAATAATATTCAAAACTAGAAAGTAAAATCATTATTAAGATATTCCTAAATACGATTATAGTCGATGTCGGGGAAGTATAATATATATCGGCATGATGATCCGGTAGTTTACTGAATGAGATCAAAGATAGCCAAATATTATGAAAAGAGTTAGGTTTATAGATATCGCGCATGCAATGAACGTGCATGTTTTTATTATATGGGAGTTTATACGCCGATACGGGCACGAACGCGGCGTCTGTAAGGACAAGTACGGCCGGGGCGATGTAAGTGTCATAGCGTGTCGGAAATGGATAAATAAGCTGTATGTGTACATACGCGAACAGGACTTCACGTATAAGCAAGGTATCAACAAACGGAAATACTTGTTTAGGGATGCGAAGAAGTACGCCGAAGAGAAGCAGAACGAACGGGACGTACCGAGGGAGTATTCGATAGATAAAGACGGTAATATCATCCGTTATTCTTGGATGGGCGCGTCAAGAACCTTCGGGCAAGTTTGGAGATGGAACACGGAAACGGGCGGTTGGAAATATGTCGAAACGACGCTACTACGGAGATAACTCGTTCAGATTTCAGGTTACGATTTTGGGGGTGTAATTTTGTGTCGTTCGCGCGTACCATAGTCAAGACCGCGCGCGCATTTGACCCTAAAACGTAATATATGGCAGGAAGAAAGAAAACCGCAACATCCGACACGAAAGCGGGTATAAAGAAAGGCCAAGCTACGGGCGTGGCGCCTAAACCCAAAAAGAAGATCAGCGAATGTAACGAGTTGTACGAGGTGATACAGACCCGGGGCGTTCGCGGGGCCACGCTTAACAGCATAGACGAGTGCATCAACTACGTGGCCGAGTATATGCAGTTCTGTAAGGATAACCCGTACTTCACCTACGAAGTTATCAAAGGCGGCGCGATGGCCGGAAGCAAGATACCTATAGAGAAGAAGCGTTCGCCGTCTATCGGCGCTTTCTGCCTGTTCATAGGATGGAGTATCAAGGACTTTAACAAGAACCTCGACAAGTTAGGCAAGCTGGCCGAAGACGGTAACGCCGAAGCCGAGAACCTGTTACTCGGCTACTCTCTCATAAAGGAGCTTATCACTACGGATATGGACGAAAGCGCATTGGCCGGGCTGGTGGATGCTACGTACATGGCTAAGCTACGCGGATTGCGCGAGCTTAAGGATGTTACGAGCAACGGTAAGGAGGCAGGAACGAAAGCCATGCAGATAAACGTATTATCCCCTGAGGCTGTAGAAAATCTTAAAAAGTTGGAGGGTATCTGATGAACGTAACTTTCACGTTTGAAAAGCTGTTGGACGCTTTCGTTAACCCGCGTATCCGTGGCATAGCGAGCAAAGGCGGTACGCGTTCCGGCAAGACGTGGGCGGTACTGCAGCTTCTACACCTGCTATGTAAGAGCAACGAAAAGCCGCTTATCGTGTCCTGTGTAGGCGCAACGCTGCCCGCAGTCAAACGTGGGATGCTGCGAGACTTTAAAGCCATGCTACTGTCTGAAAACGAATGGGACGAAGAGGCGTTTAACAAGTCTGAGGGTTCATACACCTACCCTAGTGGCGGCATGATAGAGTTTTTCGGTGTGGATAACGCGAGTAAGGTACACGGGCCTGCACGTGACATCCTGTTTGTGAACGAAGCGCAGAACATACCGCGCGAGATATTCCGGCAGCTTGACGTTCGTACACGTAAGAAAGTTATTATTGACTTTAATCCCGTACGTAAGTTTTGGGGCGAGACTGAGTTCGTTGGCGACCGTTACGTAACGATCCACTCGACTTATAAGGATAACCCGTACCTGAGCAAAGAACAGGTGGGCGCCATCGAGAAAAACAAAAGTGATGCTAACTGGTGGCGGGTGTACGGTGAAGGGGAGACGGGCGGTGTCGAAGGTAATGTATACCCGACTTACGAGGTTATCGAGGATATGCCGGAGACGTTTACCGGGCGGTGTCTAGGCCTCGACTTCGGGTTCGTGAACGACCCGACCGCCATCGTTGACTTGCGGTTCCATGGATGGGACTTGTACGTTGATCTACTTTGTTATGAGACGGGTTTACTGAACGCCAACATTGCGGACTATCTGAACGAGAATATGCTTAACAAGCTGATAACCGTATGTGATAACGCTGAGCAAAAGTCTATTGTGGAACTGCAGCAAAGACGTATCAAGGCTATCCCGTGCGTAAAAGGGCGTGGTTCGGTTGCAGGCGGTATCGCGCAGGTTAAACAGTTCCGGCTGCACGTCACTAAACGCTCAGTCAAGCTATTGGATGAGTTGGATAATTATAAGTGGATTAAGGACGAGACAACGGACACGTACACCAACGAGGCTATAGACGCGTGGAACCACGCGCTAGATGCAATGCGATACGGAGTCGACTTTTTAATTAGAAAATATAGACCGAAATGATAAAGAGACTGAAACGTTGTTTGTTGAAGTTCAATATGTTGCGTAACCGTGCGGTACTTCTGCGTATAGCTAATCTACCGCCTACGGGCAACGTGATGATGACGGGGGATGAGGAAAAGCTACTTTCCATGATGATCAAGTTGGCGATGCCATCGCAGGTAGTCACCCGTAACGGGAAGGCCATATACCGTATCAAGTCGCTGGACGAGATGGGGCTATGGGACGTACTGGAAACGAGGCGTGCCGAGGACGCCATCGGGCGTATCGAGGCATGGACGGCTGAGGAGTATTCACCGAAGACCATTATAGACGCGATCAAACTGGATAAATTCATTGCTCAGCAACTGGAATATGCCGATAACCTAGAAAACGTCCTGTTTCAGCAGATGACGAAAAGCGAGAACAACACGTTCACGGGTTCGGATGAGGTTCGCAAGGCAAAGAACCTGTTAGGTCTCATACAGGTAACGGCCGAGCTTTTTCACTGTTCCTTTGAGGAGGCTAAAAAGATGAACTACTCAGATGCCATCCTAGCCATTGCCAAGAGACATGACGAGGTGGAAAAAGAAAAACGTGATGCCAAAAAGCGTCAAAACAAATTATAACTATGAACTTGGAAACCATACTTAATACAGCTAATACGAGGGCTACCCAATTGGGTTTGCCTTTGGTTTTCGGAGACACGGCCGTTCAGAATGTAGCCGCTAACGACATCGCAGGTGATTTCTTTACGCTTGACGTTAGACGTGGATCATACAGGGACACGGACGTGCCTAATAGCGTGTATTGCACGATTGCCGTACGTTGTATGGGAACGTCCGCCTACATGCGCGATGATGCCATAGAGATAGCTACACTGATCCGTACGGAGATGCTATTGCGTGACTTCCTTCACCCGTTCATCTGCGGTTATGAGGTTGGCGGTGTCTCCATCGGGAAGTTGCAAAACGAGTATGATAGCATAAAGTCCGGTTGGGAGGCCGTGCTTGATGTTTACAAGTATGGAGCTTAACTGGTAGAGAAATGAACGCAGAAGTCACTAAATACGTACACGCCATACGGGACGAGATCGTAGCACACTATTACGCCATGAAGCTGAACGCTTCGGGTGAGTTCGACAGAGGCACGCAGGTGGAAGAATACCCGGGCGGTATAAAGATAGTGAGTCCGCAGCATATCTATCAGATGGAAGACGGACGCAGGGCAGGCACGATGCCGCCCGTTAGTGCGATACGCCAATGGATAAGGGATAAGAACGCCAATGCAGGTACCGACATCCCGGAAGAGGCAGCGTTCGCCATTGCCTATGTGATCAAGCGGGACGGTATCAAGGTTCCCAACCGATACAATGAGGGAGGAGTAGCAAGTAAGATATTAACGCCCGAACTTGTTAACCGAATAGTTGTAGAAATAAACCGGATAGTCCGGGCGGAGATATTAACAATTTTAACTAAATGACATGGTAGTACGCAATCTATTAACTAATACAACAGTAACGGCTGGTGGCACGATGGTTATCGGTGGTATCGGTGCCGGGATATATCGCCCTATACGGCTAGAAGAAGTTACCAACGTGACGTCTATCAGTCTTGTGTACTACCGCAACGGTACATCTGTCGGGCAGTTTGCAAACATTGTACCCTATGAAAACTCAGTTGTAGACCTATCAGCGATGGCGGCAGCAGCGAAATCAGCTATCGAGGTTACTAAGGATATAACCACGGGGGCGGATGCCATAGACACGCTTACAATGACGTATGTCGAAAGCGGGACAAGCAAGACTATCACGTTAAGAGTCTTAAATGCTTCGGTGGCCAACTCGTTTACGGATGTAAGCACAGGGACGGATAATCTAACCGACTACGGAGATGGAAAGTTCAATTATCTGGACTTTATAGTAACGAAATCGTCACCGTTGACGGGCGAACCGTTTAATCATAAGATATTCTATACGCAGACACTTGCAGTAGGTAGTAGCGTATGTGGTGAGCGCCCGGTTGCAGGCGGAACCACAGTATTGACACCGAACGGGTGGTCACGCAATATAGCTAGCACGTCGGATAAGGTAATACTTAACGCCCCAAACCGCACAGGCATTATCGGCTACGTCCGCTATGCACGGAAATACCCATATTGTGCCGACCGTACGAAACGTGTCACACTTAAGTGGCTTAACTCGAAAGGTTTGTACGATACTATGCACTTCGATTCGTTCCGTGTACAGCCAACGTATCAAACGAGCATCACGGGCGGAAACAGAATACTGTCTTACGAGGTGACTGTGAACGCAGTTGTCACGTCAGATAATGAGAAGCCTCTTTACTGGTTATCACGCTCGGCAGATGTACAAGGCGTGTTTCCGATAGATATTAACCAATGGGCACGAGTGACCATAACCAACCCGAACGCCTTCAACACGCAAGGTGGATCATTGGGAAGGACAGTGAGTTATAAGTGCAAGTTTGAAATTGTAGAACCTTAACAACATGGACGTATCAATCAGAATAGACGGTGTACTGTTAGATGGAATTTCGGGAAGTTCGGTGAAATTGAATATTAATAACCCCGATCCTTTTACCCTATCTGATCCAACGGTGAGTTATACCGCAAGCATAGAAGTTCCCCGGTCAGAAAACAACGACCGGGTATTCCGTTCGGATAGGTGGCCGTGGCTGTATAATCGTACGCAACCTTATTCGGCCAACTTGATATTCGGAGGTATGGCAGCGCCTAGAGGACTGAACGCCTACCGGGCGCAGGTTGTTGTTAACGAGAATAGCTATTCGGTTACGTTAGTTGAAAGCTTTACGAAGCTATCAGACATACAGGCGCCAGTAATAGCAAAGCCGTACGATGAGAACGCTTTATTGTATTGGACGAACAACTACGACTCGGCACTAGCCTATGCGTATAATAGCAATATAGACAGGCCGTCTTTATTCAACTTCGGCAATGTGTTTGTCTATCCCGTGTACGTTGCCGAGAAAAAGGAAACCCTAGCAAGCGATATAATTGATTCAGCTAGCCAATGCGTTTACCGTACAGGGCACAACTACCTTTTGGGCGCCCGATACCCATCTAGCGATATGATCATATTGGATGGTGCTACGGCATGTGCTTTGGAACGTATGACAGGCTCGACATTTACGCTGTCGTTTACACAGGACTGTTTTGTATGGCTTCCGGAAGGCACGCCCGCAACGGTTTATCTAGGCAGTAACAGGTCTACCGGAAGTATAGCGCTAACACGGTCTACCGTTTTGGTGAATGGTAACTACAAATACCGGATTCAATTATCATCTAGCCTTGTAATACAGCCCGTTGCGAATAACTCAACGCTATTCCATATACGTACAACAACGTCTACGACTTCGACTAAGTTAACGCCCGCTACCAATATGCCAACCGGGGAAGGCTATTTTTTCAGCTTTACCGTGATTGCGGCTGGGACAGGCGCATATAGCAAGCAGTTAGGGACAGACACAGGTTTCACCACAGCTTTTGATCTTGTACAGGCATATTGCAAGGCTTTTTTCTGGACTTATGAGTTTACGCCCCAACCGTTCAATATCACATTACGTCCGCTAGTGAACACGTCAACTATAGATATATATCGGCAGAATTGGACGGGGAAAATAGAAATGTCTTCGATTAAAATATCAGAACCGGAAGGCCTTGCAAGAACGTATAAATGTGTGGCGGGTGATGCTTCTTGTATAACGGGCGGATCAGTTAGGGCCATGCGCACGCAGGGGCAAGGCATTGAAAGTTCTTTGCCAATAGGCTTTGGCGAACCACCGTTTGCCACGATGGTACATCTCACATCCGGCTCACCGTATAAAGACTCATTCTTTTTGAGTGCTTCCGGATATAGGGCTATGGCAGATGCTCATTACGAACGGTTCTCACCCGGATGGCAGGTTACAGCGAAGATGCGCCTATCGTACTTCGATATAAAGTCCATGACGCCAAACGGGCTTTATTACTTGGACGAGATGCACAGTTGGTTTTACCTACGAAGTATTCAGAATTGGAACGCAGGTGATTCAACGGCAAACGTTACACTTATTGCAGTAAATAATTAATTATCAGAAGATCATGGCAAACGAAAAAGTTACATTATTAGACTTATCATTCAATACGTCCGAAGGCTTGGACGGCTTGGACGCCCTTATTGCGAAGTCCCTAGAGTTGGCGGAAACAAAGAAGCAATTAACCACTACTTTGAAGGACGAGCAAAAGCAGGTGGAAGCTGCCGGAAAAGCTTTCAAGGCAGGCGCCATATCGCAGGATGACTACAAGAAGACTGTTGAGAACTCAACGAAGGTGCAAGTAGAGCTGACTAAACAGATCAACGTTGTTAACCGTTCAATCACGGATAATAACCAAGAGATCAAAGCCAATACTACATTGATGCTGAGTCAAGAAGACAGTGTAGACGCTTTACGTGCCCAACTTGCAAAGAATACCAAAGAGTTAAACGCCATGAGCGCGGAAACCCGTAACAATTCGGCTGAGGGGCAGAAACTCGTAACTGTAACTAAGGAAATCTCCGATAGGCTTAAGGAGATGGAAAAGGCGGTAGGAGATAACCGAAGGAACGTTGGTAACTATGCGGACAGTGTTCAGGAGGCTTTAGAAAATACCAAAGGGTTATCCGGTGCCACGGGAACATTAGCGTCAGCAATGAGCACAGGAACGGCAGGCGTGAAAGCGTTTTCAGCCGCTCTAAAAGCTAATCCATTGGTTGCGGTAGTGTCGGTAGTCCTTTTGTTGGTTTCTTCAATAGAGAAGCTTATAAAGCGGAATAGCGAAGCGGCTGCATCTCTCAAGGCGGCGTTCGCACCGTTTCAAGTGATCTTTACTCGAATATTAGACGGTCTGACCAGCATGTTATCCGGGGTAGCGAAGGCTTTTGAGTGGATAACTACGAAGGTAGTGGGACTTTTAGACTCAATCGGTCTTATATCGGATGAAACTACGAAGGCAGCTAACGCGGCAAGAGAGCTGACAAAGCAGGAACAAGCGATCTACGAGATGGAAACCGATTCGCTGGTTACATTAGCCGATATGTCGCGCGAACTTGCGGCCCAAAAGAATATATTATCAGACCAAACGAAGTCTGTTAAGGAAAGAAATGCCGCTGCCAATCAGGGTTTATCCGTTTTGAAGCAGATGGAAAACATTGAGGTAGGTATTCTTCAAAAACAGTACGATCAGATCAAAGCTAAAAATCAACTGCGTAAGGCCACTAAAGAGGAAGAACGTGCCGAGAATGAGGCTTTAGCCGCATTGAAAGCTAAACAGGCCGAATATACGGATAAGGCTAACGAATTTATATCCCAAAGAAGTTCTTTTGAGGCGGAGGAAATAGCTAAAAACTCGGCCGCTGCGCAAGCTGCCGAACAAGCAAAGGCAAACGCCGCCATCAAGGCCGCGCAAGAGGCCGAGAAAGCTAAACGCGAGCTACAAGCCGCCACGATTAAACAGATGGAGGTTGCTCTTACGAAACTTAACCTGTCCATCCAGGAAAAAGAGGTTACGGACGATGGCGGCAAACAGCGTATTCGCAACGCTGAGTTGATCGCCAAAGAAGAGCTAGACATCGAAAAGGAAATGCTCAAACAGGGGCTGATCACCCAGCAGGAATATAATGCGCGGGAACAGGAGATCAGAGCGCAGCAGCTTCAAGTTCAGAGAGACGAAACGGACAGGTTCAATGCTGAGCGTATCGCTAACTTTGAGGCAGTTGCCAACAAAGAATTGGAGATTCAGTACTACAAATTGCAACAGGGTTTAATCAGCCGGGAAGAGTACGAAAATGCCGAGACACAGTTACGCATAGAGGCAATCGAGTTACGTGCCAAGATGGAAGAGGAACAGGACGCCCTAGACCGTGAACGAAGGGCTATGGACGAAGCGAACCGTAAAGAGCTAGAAATGGCAAACATATCTAGCCAATACGAGCTACGGCAAGTTCAATTGGATGCTCAATATCAGCAGGAGATAGCCGCAGCGGAAAAGATAGGCGCTGATACCACGTTGGTACAACAGAAGTACGAGCAGGCAAAGGAGAAGCTAACCAAAGAACGGGTTAACTCTGAGCTAACTATGGCCGCAGGACTGGCCGGGCAGATGTCCGACCTGTTAGGCGAAGAGAGTGCGGCAGGTAAAGCCTTCGGAGTTGTACAGGCAACCATTAACACATATCTCGGTGCTACCAAGGCTCTAGCTCAAGGAGGTATCGCGGGTATCGCACAGGCCGCTATCGTAATCGCCTTCGGTATGAAGCAGGTTATGAGTATTGCGAAGCAGAAGGACCCCGACACGAAAGTTAGCACAAACGTTAAAAAGTACGCAAAAGGTGGTACAATAGTTGGCAAGTCTCATGCGCAGGGAGGCGTTAAATTTGTCGGTGATAACGGGCAGGCTTTTGAAGCCGAAGGCGGGGAAAACATATACATCTTGAAAAAGACAGCATCAGACGAGATCAATGCCTTATCGGATGTTAACGTTGAGCATGGCGGGAAGTCCTTCCGGGCGAATAGTGCACCCGTGAAAACTTCCGGTAAGCAGTTCGGCAACGGTGGATCAATGAACAGAGATATGATCGTTAGTCTGATCACGCCAAAGTACGACAAAAGCAAGACGGTTGAGAGGGTCTTATCTATGCCGAGCATTAATAAGTTCAACACAACCAACAACACGTTCAGCCGGACGAACCAAAAGTTTGCTAACGGCGGTAAGGTGAACAACTACTCGTATAAGAGTGGTGATTCTTTCAGCAACGTTTACATGCCGAGATATTCGCAAGGCGGACGAGTGTCTAGTGTTTGGAATACCAACGAATACAAAGCTCTGAATACCATATCAAACGTGGACGTATTCTCAACGGTCAGCAACACTCATAACTACATGTCGTCATCTGGACTTTACAAGTTCGCAGATGGTGGTATGGTATCGAGCATATCGGAAGCCAACCGCGTGCAGAGACAGGTAGATAACGTACAACTGTCAAAGGAGAGCATCTCACAACTTGCGGCCGTTGTTATTGAAGCGGTATCATCGTTGCCTAATCCTATCGTGTCGGTACATGATATTGACTCAGCGCAGAATGAGGTAAGTGTAGTACGATCATTCGCAACTTATTAAGTTAACTCATGCAGATATGGCGGAATTAGTAATACCCCATATTTTTGCATGAGTTACAACCAAAAAACACCTTTTTATGAAATTTGAAAAATTAAGGATCATCCAAGCGGGGGTTACCACAAATTCGGACGTATGGGGAGACGATAACGTCTCTTATCCGCTATTCATTACGGAAGAGGCGGTAAGAAGTGTTGTAACCTTAGGTAATGAAAAGCCGATCCATTGCAGGCGCACACATGCGGGTTTGGATATGCTAGACGGCTACTTAGGCAAGTTCGTTAACTTTGTGTATGAGGACGGTGTCGCTTACGCGGATTTTGAAATGTCCGAAGCGTTAGAGGCGGCTTATCCTAATGAAGCCACTTTTATTGCCGCAATGATCTCAAAAGAACCGGAAATGCTAGGCGTATCTGTTTTAGGCCTGGACGAGAGAGAGCTAAACGGATCAGTGATAGATGTTACGAAGTTTGTTGAATTATATTCATGTGATATAGTAGGTTTGCCCGCAGCTACATCTAGTCTATTCAGTAATAACAATCAAAATAAGAAAACAATGAGTAAATTTTTCAGTGCTTTTGCGGCTATGCTTAAAAAGAGTAGTTTCGCAACGGAAACCGTTGAGACAGTAAGCGGTTCAAAAATCACCATCGAGGCCGCAGGTGAAGTTATGGCCATTGGCGACAAGGTATTTGACAGCGAAGGTAATGTACATCCGGACGGTGAGGTACGTATCAAAGTTGACGATGCAATTTTGGTGCTCGTAATCGAGAACGGCGTTATCAAGGAAGTAAAGCCCTCCGAAGACCCGAGAGATGAGCAGGAGGACGAAATCAGAGACGAAAGAGAAATTGGCAGAGAAACCCGTTCGGAAAGAATACCCGAGGAGTTCGCTACTAGATTGAAGTCGATTGAAACCTCAGTCGCAGCCCTCAGTACTTCTATGGCTGCAATGGCTGCACAGTTCAGCCGTGTTTCCGGAAAACCCGCTGTTCCGGTTGTGAATACCCCATCGGGTAAAACCAAGATGAGCAAAGAGGCAGTTGCCGAGGCCGCTAAACGCTTTTACAAGAAATAAACATCTAAAAATCAGAAAACTATGGCTTTTACTTTTACAGATTTGAATAAACTTAACCTCAACAGTTTGAATGAGGTAATTTCGCTCACCGTTGGTTTGGCGGGTGAAATTTCAAAAGGCATAACCGTGTTGAACGGTATCGAAAACAACACGCCTGTAGTGTCTCTTACTGCCGCTGATAAGGCATTGCGACTTTCCGCAGGTTGTGATGATACGTATTTCTACGACTCCATTTCAGACAAGACAAAGTACTACACGCACGCACCTATCGAACTCCCTATCGAGATTTGTTTGCAAAACCTGTGGGGCAAAATGGTTGCTCGTGGTATCAACTTGGACGACAATTTCTCCGACACCGAGTTGGCGGGATTCATTCAGTCCGAAGTATTAAAAGTTCTCGAAGCTGACTTGCTTCGCCTTGCTTGGTTGGACGGTGACGTTACAAGTTCCGCTACTGGCTACGGAATTTTCAAACGCGGCGGTATCATCAAACAGTTCGATGATTCTACATCAACAGCAGGCGCCTTGACACTGACTAGCGAAGGCGTGTTAACTGCATTGCGTGCATGTATCGACAATCAACGTCCGGACACCTTGGATGACTCCGAGTTCTTTGTATCTTCAAACGTTATGCGTTTGTATAAGAACCTGTTGCAAGACCGTGATAACAGCGCTGCCCAAAGTGATATCGTGGACGGTCGTCCGGTTTACTTCTTTGAAGGCTACCGTATCACTGAATTGCGTCACGTTTCCAATGCGGCTTTGGCAGACGGAAACAATACGGCATTTATCGCTTTCACTCCGAAAGACAATATTCAACTTGCTTTGGAAAGTACAGCGACCGTTATCGCACCGTTTATTCAAGACGCAAAGTCTCGTAAGTATTACTCACAGACTGTTTTTGCGGCTGACGCTATGTTGGTGGCACCGGAAAAGATGCAGTTGTGGTTAACTGCACGTGCGTAAATATAATAGGGGCGGGCTAGTCCCGCCTTTTTTATTAATACCTTAATAAGAAAATATATGGCAAAAGGTTGTTTAGACAAATTAGATAGCAACATACTATTTTCGTGTGATATTCCGGTTGTGGGCGTAAAAGATATATATCTCGTAAGTCCCGAAGATGTCACACTAACCTTTTCGGACTCTAATCGGCGAATTTCAGCGATTTCATTCAAACAGGGAACTAGGTCCTACAAGGTAGAAGGATATAAGCAAAATATTCAAGTAACCGCAAGTCCTAGAACTTTGGATGCGTCTCAAAAGTTAGATGTATCAATAATGTTTAAATCTATTTCTACCCGCTCAGTCGCAAGACTAATTGCTGGTGGCCGATATTACGTATTGGTGGTACCTTCAGCGGCTTCCGCAGGTGAGTATGCTTTTTGGGGGGCTAATTCACCCTTGGAATGTACAGGTTTTGAGTATGATTCTAACGCTAACGGTGCTTTGGTGACTGTTACGATGTCTGCGCCCGAAGGGTCAGCAGGGAATAATTATATAACCTGTTATGCTGCGGTAAAAGATTCTATAATTGCTAAATCAGTTTAACTATGGCATGTTTATCAAAAATACAATCCGCGATTACTTATGATTGTGATGGTGGAAATACAGGTTTAATTTCCGGACTACTCATCAACAAAGAGGACATAGCCACTATCGTTTTCGACTCAGAAAACCCAGCGCTTGTAACAACCATCACGCTAAAAACAGGTGCCTCGGCGTACAAGATTGATACGGTAAAACGTACACTTGTGACTACTGAGTCTCTGAAAATCAACGAGGGCGCGCCTAACGCCTACACGCACACCGCTACGGTGGTTGTTACTAGTGCCGTGGCTTCGGCTTTGTTCCGTGATCTTATCAACCCGGTTGCAAACGGTAGTTTCGTTATCATAACGAAAGCGCTCAAGTCGGTAGGTTCAACTCTTTTGGGTGATACGGCAAGACCGTTTGGACTTTATTACGGTATGTCTGCAACCGCAGTAGACCGCAGTTCTCACGACAACGGCGCTTGGTTCACTATCACAATGGCAACACCCGAACGGGTTATCGGTGAAGACGCATTAACTCTGAATATCGGAAATTACGAGGTCCTGTACGATGCAGCCGTTGGTTAATTAACAAATTAAAAAAGAAAGGAAAAATAATATGGCATGTTTATTAAATGTTACGACAAGTCAGTTGCTTGGTTGTGGCCCTGCGCCCGCTTTTTTAGCACGACCCGTATCGGCAAAACTGATTAACGCTAGTACCATTGAAAGCTATACCGTTTCCTCGGGGGTTGCTACTATTACCCGAGCACCGGGTACACCCGCAGCCGCATCACTTGAGTGTGCAAACGGAGCTACCACCGTCACCGTTGGTGTTAAAGGTGGGGAAGTAACCGCACAGGCGGCAGACGTTACAATAACGACTAAGATGTTTAATACGGGTGCAAGATCATCCTATGGTGGGGCTTTAGTGTTTGCTACGGCAGGCGCTAACGCGCAAGTAGTTATTGCGGTAAATCATGGAAATGCTGTCTATCGTGTTTACGGTCTTGGATATCCGCTTGAATGTCTGAATATAGAAGGCGATTCCGAAGGTGACGGATTCCTCACGACAACGTTTGGCGTTGAAGACTGGCAACCCGGCACAACCATATTTGCAATATCGGAGGCTGACTATGTAGCATTATCTAACGCAGTACCCGCAGGATCATAAATATAAAAAAAATAGAAATATATGGCAACAAAGAAATCAACGGTGCGGTCCCAAAGCGAGACTGCATCCGAACAGGAAGTGAGCACGGGTGTTTTAAATGAACCTACGACCGTTCCCGAACTCACCACACAGCAAGAGAAGATAGACAAGTACTTTGAGTACACTGGTTTGAAACTCGATCCCAACTGCCACATGGATATGGAATTTTTGGAGTTGTGGTACCGTACCAAGTATCTCACCGGAGTAGTATCTAAGTGGGCTATGAAGCCCGGCGCTCGTATCGTTCACTACAAGGATGGGATTATCTATAAAGCCGCTAATATGACGGACGAGATAGCCGAACGGCTTATCTCTGAAAATCCGGCCTATGCGGAACAGTTTATTCAACTTAACTAAAGTGGAGGTTTAATATATGGCATGTTTTAGTCGTTTTGCATTGATTGTTGAGCGGGCGTTGAAGCTGACAGCCAACACAGGGGATAAGATCATTAGCTACGGAGAGAATAACTTATATCCGCAGGAGATTGCAGAGCTTATATACGCATCTAAAACAGCGAGCGCAGCAGTCGAAAAAATGACCGAGAATATCATTTGTGAGGGTTTTAAGAATAAGGATTTCGCAGACAAGACAAACCAAAACGGCTTGAATATGAATGATATCCTCGAGGTTACCGCCAATGACATCTCGCGGTTCAAAGGTTGGGCTTGGATTGTACAATACGGGATAACGCCCGCAGGCTATACTCCTGTAGACGTTTATCCCGTCCCCTTCGATTACGTACGTGCGGAACTGAATGATAACTATTTGAACGACCCGCACGTTAAGAGATGGCGCGTGTTCAATAACTGGGACAGGCAGTCCGTCAAAGCTACGAGCGCGTCGCAAAACTCGACATCCTATCCTACTTTTGATCCGGATAATTTTGCATCGGAAGTTGAAGAGTGTGGCGGTATCGAAAATCACAAAGGGCAGCTTTTGTATGTGAACCTAGGAACAACCCGGCCATATCCGTTAAGCTTGTTTCACGCGGTACGTAACGAGATGGGCGCAGAAGACAAAAACGGGCGTTACGTTAATCGTACGTTGGGTAGAGGGTTTCACATGTGTTCAATTGTTTCCCACGGAGACTTTGAGACAGAAGCCGCACAAAACGAGTTCCGGAAGACACTCGGGGAAATGATGGGTAGTGAAAATGCGGGATCAGTTCTGACCGTCCGGGATGAGAATGTAGCTACAGACAAACCATTCATTAAGGTAGATCAATTAGGCACGGCCATTGATAAAGACTTGTATCGAGCTTATGTAGAACCTTTGCGAAAGGATATTGCGATAGCTGCCTATAACATACCGCTGCCGCTCATTGACAGTTCGTTGCTGACCTTTTCCAATGCTTCCGGTGAAGTTATCAAGGAGTTGCAGAAAGTCTACAGAAACAGCTTATTGAAGGTTAGAGAGCGTATTTCCCGAGAGTTATCCCAATTGTTTAACATTGATCCTTCTTTAACGGAGATCAGAAACAAGTTTGACGAAGATGGCGTACCCGACAACAATGTTCCGGCAGTTATTTGAGATTGCAGCGGACGTAAAAGATAATAAGATTGAAAAGGCCTTTTTTGAGGCCGACTTGCTAGACATACTGCCCCAATCGGGTAGTATGTACGAGGCAATACCTTCGCAGTATATATCCGATGGCGTGAACTATGCAGGTGCCGAGAAAGTGATATGTTACTACGCATTTGCTCGGTATCTGCAAATTGCAGATCAAAACAGTACGACTACAGGTATTAAGATTCAAACATACGGAAATTCTATTGTAGTTCCCGACACAAGCAAAGTTAAACGGGTTGAGGCGGAACGGGCTAAAGCTGACTTGTTTTTTCAACCTCTTATCTGCAAGATGAGAGAGGACGGATTCATAAAGACATGTACGGTTGTCAACACCCGTATAGGCTTAATCAAATGATATATGAACTTAAATGATTGGGTAATATTGATTTCCGCTTTGGGCGGAATAGAAGGCGTCAAGCAGCTTATAAAGTTTTGGATGAGCCGTAAAACAAATGCCCGCATAGAGGATGCCCGTGCGGATGTTGAAGAATTCAAAGCTTTGCGAGAATACAATGAATTTCTGCAAAAGCAACTGTCAGAAAAGGAAGAACGCTTTGTTGAACAGACAGGCCGTCTAAGGGCTGTTCAGGATGAACTATTTTCTCTCAAAGAAGAGAATTCTAATTTAAAATTGGAGTTGGCGATGAAGCGTTGTGAGAAAAGGAAATGTGGTGATCGTATTCCCCAGAATGGTTATTAGGGCTGAAAGGAAGGGGTTTCACAACGGCTCCCTTTCGTAGTTTAGTTTGCACAACTAAATGATCAACAAAGACGCGTTTTGCAAATATCGTGTATTTTCATGTAAAATCAAATAAGATTATGAAGTTTTTTACAATCGCTGAACTCTGTAAATCGGAGACGGCAGACCGTTTAGGTATCGATAACCGCTGTAGTAAGGAGAATGTAACCAATATGACCGCATTGGTAAATAACGTACTTGATCCACTTCGTGAAGCGTATGGCAAGCCCATCCGCGTGAATAGTGGTTTTCGTTGCCCGGCATTGAATAAAGCCGTGAAAGGCTCTGTTACGAGCGACCACATGACCGGACGGGCGGCAGACATAACCGGAGGAAGCCCGAAGGAAAACAAACGGTTGTTCTATCTGATCCAGGAGCTTGGTCTTCCCTTTGATCAGTTGATTGATGAGAAACATTTCTCATGGGTACATGTCAGCTATCGGGAAGGGGCAAACCGTAAACAGGTGCTTGCATTATGAAAAAACTACCGTGGGTATTAGTCATATTGCTGGTAGTGGCTTGTGTTGTTGCTTGGTTCCGTCCGCACGAACCTCTTCCGGTAGAAACACGTACCGAGACAAAGGTAAAGACCATCGTAAAGGTTGATACATTGCTTATCTCACCACCTATGGCGCCTCTGTTGATTTTCCGGTTAACAGATACTATGCGTATCGGTGACACTGTTGTACATCGTGAGCAGGCTTATTACGAGGATAGTCTTTACCGGGCATGGGTGAGTGGTTATCGTCCAAAGTTGGATAGCTTGATGGTATTTCCGAAGACCGTATATCAAACAGTGACGAACGATGTCTATCATACTATCGTGCCTAAAAAGAAGCGTTGGGGATTGGGTTTGCAAGCCGGGTATGGCTATCCGGGCGGTGTATATGCTGGCGTAGGCATTAGCTACAGTTTTTTTCAATGGTAGGAACCAACTTATGTTAGATAAATGAGGCCCTGACTGGTGACGGTTGGGACTTTTTTATACAAATGTTAAAAATGAAGTAAATCACAAAATAATCTATTTTAAATATTGTGATTTGTTTTATTATTCTTATCTTTGTGTACAGAAAAATATAATAAGATGAAAGCATTTAGATATAACGCTCCAAAGAGAGAAGATAGAAAGTTTAACACTACAGGGATGGAGAAAAACCCTAATAAGTTGAATTACTACGCATCAAATTTACAATATGCTGAGGCTTATAAGTATATATGTAATGAAGAAGGAGAAGTGTTATATGAATGTGAACTTGAAACTGTTGAAATAGGAGCCGTTAACCTCTTTGATATGGCTAAGTTATACCATACGACAGAGGTTTACAAAACTTACATAAATGACAAAATCGGTAGACAGCTAAAGGATTATTCTCGTTTTTTGCTTGAAGCTAAAACTAAGAAGGATAAGAAACTTTGGACAGCGCAGATCGAGAACCTTTCTTCTCGTGAAGAAGAAATTGTCCGTTCACTAATAGCTAATGAATTTCAAGCTCTTTCAGATTTCGAATACCAAAATATACTGGTTGCAGAATTAAAGTCTAAAAGATTTGATGGGTATTTCACAGCTAACGAAATAGTATTATTTTGATGGCAACAAGAGGCAGACAATTATCATACGAGCTTGAACAGCTTATCTGTGAGAAGTATAACAGTGGTGTACTTCTTCGTGAAATAGCGAAAAAGTCAAATATATCCGGTGCTACCGTAATGAGTGTGCTTCGCAGAAATGGGATTCCTCTACGGCAAGGAAAACAAATATCTCCTGAGAAGGAAAAACGTGTAGTAGATTTGTATCGAAAAGGCGACTCCATCGCTCAGATTAAATCCGAATCTGGCGTAAAGTCTGAACAGACTATCTATCGTATACTCCGAGATGCGGGAGTCGAACGGAGAAAAAACAGAAGAGAAGCCGAATAGGCTGTCTTTTGCTTTTCCTTCTCTCTGATATCATCTATCTTTGCAACAAAGAACAATATGGCGTACAATTGTGATGAAGAGAGCGTAAAAGCCCTAATTATATTGTTTGTTTTACAACTGTTTTACTGAAGTGTTTTTATTTTGATGTATATTTTTGATTTATAGTTTGTTATAGTGTTTTATATCCCATAATAATATCATGGGACTCCCTGTACAGAGGCTGTACAGGGAATTACTGAAAGTGTAGTTGTCTTTATTCAATCATATCCAGCATTAATGGAATTTCCTCGGCTGCGATGCCTTGTTTGAGCAGACTGTTCCGGTCTCTGTCGAATATTTCCAGGAATGCGTCCTTGCTACCACTTTCTGCCATGGCCTTGCCATATAGTCCGGCAGCTTTTTCTATATTTCCCAATACCCATGCCACGTGTCCGGCATTGAGATAATCTGTTGCAAGCGGCTTGGCTGCGAGAAGTTTGTCATAATACTTCATTGCCTGTTCATGCTTGCCACTGACAAATGAGCACCAGCCGATACCGCGCCATGCTTTCATGCAGTTGTTTTCCAGAAAGTCCAGTTTGAAGAAGTATTGTAGTGCATCTTCGTATCTTTTCTGTTCTGCCAGGCAACTTGCGGTATAGAATAACACATTGTGGTTCTCAGGTTGGATTGTTTCCACGCGGTGGTAGTACTCCAGAGCGGCATCGAAATTCTTCATCTGGCGGTAGCAGGTAGCCAGATGCCGGAGCGTCCACAAATGATCAGGTTTCAGCATATCGGCTTTCAGATAAGCATCTATAGCTTCTTTATAGCATTTCACCTTTTGCAGGCAGAAACCTATTTTCTGGTAAATATCCGCATTGGCCTGTTTCCGGTCTATCAGTATCTGGTAGAGCTCCAATGCTTCGGCAGGGTGCTCTTTGCGGAAGTGGAAATCGGCAACAGCCACCAATAGTTCGGGAGCGCTCAACAACTCTTTCAGCACAGGATTACGGTGCAAAGCAATCTCTTCCTGGAAGATGTTGTGGAACTCATACCTGCGCTGGCTGAGTTTGAAGAAACGATATAAATCGTGAATATACTGGTTGCTGATAACGTCAGGCCGTTCTGCGTATTGCTTCAGACTGGCGCTATTCTTCTCTTCCATAAAATCACTTTGATCCTGGGGCGTCATTTGGCTCAACATCATATCCCGCTGTCCTTGCGGAAGTTGGGCAATGGTGAAGCAGAATGAATACTTATCACTGTTGCAGAAGAATCCGGATTGCAGAATGATAGAGAGTACAGAACTTTCACTCGTCTGGTTCAAGCCGACCTGGTGGATGATGCTGGAGTGCATCCGGTCGAAAGGATAGAACCAGTTGTGTGGTTCGCGGAAGAAAGGATAGCCTTTCAGTTGTGCGAATGTACTCATATAGACATCAGCGCCTTCCAACTGTAAATCGTTCATTTCTCGTATTTTGTCTCCCAGTCCTGATTGCTCGAAAGCCTGTTCCCAGTCCGGATTACGGTCGTTTTCATCAGTTTCTTCAAAACCGAATTTCATGTTGCGCATGATATTCACGTTCCTCATCATTTCGGGAATGATTTCTTCCCGCATCTTCTTGTCTATTTTTTCGGTTTCCTGGCTGCGAAGCAGTTGGATGTAAACACGGTTCACCTGTTTACTGAAGTCCGGATCTTCTCTGAAAAGAGAAATGCGTGCTTCCAGTTCCGGGTAGAGTGTAATGCGTGTGGGGTAGAGATGCAGGGTGATGACAAGTCCTACCAAAGCCCTTTGGTTGATTTGCGGATGGGTATGGCGGAGTCCGTCGAGCAGCCAATTGATCTTGCGTTCGTCGAAACACTCCATTAAACTAAGTGTGACAGCACTGACAAACAGACATAAATCATTGATTGGTAATGTTTCCGAGCGGAGCATATCTTCTGCCTGGGCAAATTCTTCCAAAGTCCAGTTATTGTTGCTCCAGGTGGTAAGAAACATAACCTGGTGTGTTTCTTCATGTCGCTTTAAGATAGCGTCCAAGCCCTGATAGTTTGCCAACTGTGATACAGCCATCTCGTCCGAGAATCCTTCCAGTATCCTCTGTTGGACAGAGAGGTCATAAGCCTTTGGCAACTGGTTCGGATTCCTGCGCAAAGAATGATAGTAGTGGGTGGATATCTCGTCCAGCAATAGGATGCGCGTCTGATCGGCAATTTCCCAGGTATCGGCTAATAGTTGGCGATACAGTTTATGCCGTTCCGGATCTTTCATTCCCAGCTTCATGTATTGCAGCATATACTGATAGGAAGTCTGGATTTGTTCCAGGCGGTTACGCAGGGTCCAGTCATTACTATTATATAAGAAAGCATCCAGCTGAACGAGAGCTTCTTTCAGCCGTTTATCTTCCAGTAAACTGGCTATCTGATAATATTGTTTTTGGATGGATTGTTCATTCATATTCAGTCCTTTCTTTAATACTTTATTAGTATAAGGCACAAAAATGATGCCAAAATAGTTCGGGTTCTTAGAAAATACTGACAGCAGTTTTGGTTGTCAGTAATTCCAGAGCTTTCATGCCCATTACGGAGTTGCCTTTGGAATTGAGTCGCGGACTCCATACAGCTACTGCATACTTGCGTGGGCATACAGCAGCGATACCACCACCGACACCACTTTTCCCGGGTAATCCTACCAGATAAGAAAACTCTCCGGCTTCATCATAGAAACCGCATGTTTGCATAATGGCATTGATACGCTTCACCTGCGAAGTCGTCAGTTCGGTTCCATCAAAGCTGAACGATCTTGTGTGATCGGCAAAGGGGAGGAAGGCGTGTGCCAGTTCCCGGCAATTCATGCTTATGGAACATTGACGGAAGTAGAAGCGAAGTACCCGCTCGATATCGTTTTCTATATTGCCGTGATATTTCAGCATATTGGTGATGGCGGCATTCAGATATCCATACTCCCGTTCGGAAGTAGCCATGCTTTCATTATATTGAATCATGTCATTGCCGCAGAGTTTCCGCACAAACGAGAGATATTCCCTTTCCGGATATTCAAGTACTGAGAGCAAGACGTCTGCCATTACCAATGCCCCTGCATTGATGAGTGGATTGCGGGGGATTCCTTTCTCCATTTCCAGCTGAAAGATGGAGTTGAATGCATTGCCGGACGGTTCTACGCCTATGCGTTTCCAAAGTTCGTTACCTATCCGGCCAAAGCTCATGGCAAGAGAAAATACTTTCGAAATACTCTGCACGGCGAAACGTTCATCACTGTCTCCCTGGGCATATTCCTTGCCTTCGATGGTGCGCAGACAGATGCCATAACGATCAGGATTGACTTTCAGCAGTTCAGGGATATAACTTGCCGGTTTGCCTTCCTGTGCATACGGCTGTATTTCTTCGTATATTTCTTTCAGAATTCGGATGTAATCCATAGCATGTAAGGTTTTTGTTTAAAAGCGCACTTGCAACTGTGCCTGCAATAAATTACTGTTTTCTCCGATATGGCGGTTGCAGTACGTATATTGTGCCTGTACTCTGCACTTAGGATAAAACCAGTATTGCAGTCCCACTACGTAATTGGTTTGCTTGTCATCCAGCACTTTGCTTTTGTTAAGATAGTCATAAGATGCAATGACATCCACTTTGGGGAATACATGTGCAGATGCCGTTACGTAGTAGCCGTCGCTTTTCACGTGTCCGTCTTTTCCGGCCAGGTATTCTGTGCGTACATCAACCGGTTTGGTCTTGATCACTGCACCTGCCGACCAACGGTTACGGGTATAGTTTTCACCCACCTGTATATCCGGATTCAGAGTGGAAGTGGCTACTGCGCATCCCTTTCCTTTAACAAAAGAACCGCCTACGGACAGCCAGCCGAGCGGATGAACCATCAGACTGCCTACAATATCTTTCTGGTTGTTCTTATCTTTCAGATTGATACCTTGTCCGTTCATCAATGCAAGATTATAATTTACCAGTTTGCCGAACAGGTCTCCATAAATCAGGAGACCCATATCGCGTCCGCTGCTGGAACCATATAACGGATCGCTGCCGTTGATACCGGCCAGGTAATTGACAGACTGCGCGTAGCAATTGATCAACTCTACATAGCAGGGAGACATTGGGTTTTCAATGGTATACATCGTTTTGAATTGTCCGATGCGGGCAGTCAGTTGGGGGAGGAATTTGTATTCGGTGTATGCTTCAAGTATTTTTCCCGTATTGGCAAAGCTGTACATGAAATAACATAGCCAGCGGTCAGTGATTTTACCTTGTGCCATGAAGATAACCCGCTTGATGTCGAAGGTATTACTGCCGTCACCGGCATCATCATACGTATATCCCACCTGTGCATAACCGACAAGGCTGATACGGTCTTTAAGAGTGTTTACTACATCGTTTAAACAAGCATCTTGTGCCGTTGCTATCAGGACAGAGAATAGGAAAGCGAAGGATAACAGAATTCGTTTCATTATTTTTATAGATGTGAAGATATAAGATTAAAAAAGGCAACCCTTCTTTTCAAAGAGCTGCCTTTGGGTATGATAATGTCTGTTTTTATTCGTTGATAGCAGCGATACCCGGAAGAACTTTTCCTTCGATTGCTTCGAGC